>Ga0172380_10000046_pt1 | contig 255270 bp, 217 predicted proteins | sample Leawe162metaG_FD_119747 | JGI IMG/M metagenome (GOLD analysis project Ga0172380, IMG submission 119747) | Leachate microbial communities from a municipal landfill in Southern Ontario, Canada - Leachate well 162 metaG | ecosystem: Engineered > Solid waste > Landfill > Unclassified | place... | reverse complement strand
TAATAATATTGGGTTTATAACTGGCGGGATTATCAATGCGGGTGACTCTAAAGATGATGCAATCTATAAAACAACTGACGGAGGTAATAGTTGGTATGAAGTATTAAATCAGTATAATCAACCTGCATCATGGGGTATCTATGATATAGTTATGGTTAAAGATAAGTATGGTATAGCAACATCAAAAACGGGATTAGTATATAACTCAACTGATCAAGGCGAAACTTGGGAATTTGATATTCTAAATCAAGTCGAAAAATCTATTTTCCCTAGTTATTTGATGTCAAAGAATAAAACTTGCTATATGATCCTTCCTAAACAAGGTTTACTTAGTTATGATGAGAATTTGTTTGGAATAACATCTGTACCTGTTTATAATTATAAATCACTAAGTGTTTACCCAAATCCTGTAAAAAGTGAATTGAATTTTTATGATAATAATTCCATACAAGGTCTTTATAATTTAAAAATATTTTCAGCCGATAGTAAATTAGTCATTGATAAAAAAGTATTTATAGAAAATGGCTTTAGAATTAATATAGATTTACCAAGTGGTACTTATTATTTGCTTTTAGAAGGAGATGAGTATTTCTTTACAAAAATAATCAAGGAGTAAATCTCTGAATTACCTACTCATCATATTCATTTTTGGTAGTATAAATTTGTTCAGTGCAGATTGGCTATTCATAATGAAACCGAAAGATATAAACTACTATTTCGCTCTTTCCAGCGTCGATAGTAGTGCATTTCTGCTTGCTAATGATGATAAGAATATTACTATTTATCATTCAAAAGATGATGGGTTATCTTGGCCTATAATATATACTATCCCTAGTGCTCAAATTATAAATTATAATACTTATACCGTCGATTTTACAGATGAGAATACTCTTTTCTTTCCAATTGAGATGAATAATCAGATAAATCGGCTAACTCTTAATCCGTTTAGCTGGCTCGCTTCTAGGATCAATAGCGAATTAACTATTGAAAATATCAAAATGATTGATATAGAGAGGGGAATTGCGGGTAACTCAAATCAGATTTTCATTACAGAAGATTCTTGGGAGAATTATAATACTATAAAGGTAAATAATTTGCAGTGTCTTTGGTACGACGACGATGAGAGTATAACTTATGTATCAAATTCACCTCAAGCATTATTTCACAAATCAATTGATAAAGGGCAGAGCTGGAAGACTGTGAAGATTGGTGATTTTGCTGCTTCTAAGCTCTATTTCATTGACAATAGTACAGGAATAGTAATTGGAAATATAGTAGATACAAACTCATCACCTTTTGTTTATAAAGATATAATCTACAGAACAAGTGATGGTGGAAAGAGTTGGAAGGAAGTGCTTAATAGCACACGTAATGAGAGGAGTGAGCTAAATGATATAGTATTTAGTGATACTAAGCTGGGTATTGCTACAGGCACGTCAAATAGCGTATATACTACGAAAGATAGTGGATTGACGTGGCAGAAGCAAACTATAAACCAACTCATAAATAGCCCACCTAGAATAACCCACTGCGGATTTACAAAATCCAAATTCATATTATCTGTTGACTATCTTGGGTTATATTTTATAAAAATATCATCCCTGTAACCCCTAATAACACGCCTGTTCTTAAATTAATTGAAAAGTGTAAATGTATCGTTTACACTGGGAAATTAAATAGCATTAAGTTTGTTTATAGTAAGTTTTGAAATATAGCTATAAATGATAACAAAATTCCAAACAGACGTTTTCCACCAACATGCCATACAGAAGTATGGTATCGGTGGATCCGTTATGAAAGATGACCTGCTTGAAGAGATTCAGCGGGAGCTTAACGTCGATTCAGAAAGATCACGTTCCTTGTTGACGCTCATGGTCGGCGTTAAGTATTTTAAAGAAGTGAAAGAGAAGCTCTACATAGCAGGTAAGACGGGTGAGTATTTTGACAATTCTTTAATTAGATATTGGCTTGAAAGATAAATAAACTCGGAGGTTCGAAGTGAATCGAGAGATAGTAAATAATATATTACAAAAGATAGAAGAAACAAATACTCTACTATTTGAAGAAGAGTCGGAGATAAAATTTTGTAAGATTTATGAAGGGATACTATTCAAAACAGTAATTCCACATAAGGGTGAGCAAGTTGGGTTGTATAAACTCACATTACAAGGTAAATCAGTTCTAAACAGTAGTAGAAATCAATAATTTTCAAGTGGAAGAATTATGACTATAGATAGTTCGAAATTCAAATTAAAAATATATCAATTTCTATCACGGTTTAGTTTTTTTAAGAATTATGCTTACAAATTCTATGCAATCACAATATTAGGAATATTAATTCCTGTGCTAACTGCAATCGGAATTTGGAAGTTCATTGATATAGATGAAGTCAATGCTAGTGTTGTAATTGTTGTGATAACAGTAGTGACATTTGGCAGTATTGTCTTAACGCTTTTTATACAAAGGAATCTTATAGAACCGCTATTACTTACTGAAACATCACTAGATGATTTTATAGTGAACAAGAGAATGTCTAACCTGCCTACGAATCTCGATGATGATATAGGTAGGCTAATGCGTAAAGTACAGTACTCTGTAAAGTCGATAGATGAGCTACATAAAGAAAAGAAGGACATGCTTGATATAATCTCACTTGATCTTAGAAACAAAATTACAGCAGTCTATAACTACTCGGAGATGATTACACAAGCTGATACAGATGAGAAAAAGCAGAATCTCAAATCAAAAATTGCAGCTGCTTCTACAGAGCAAATTGAGCTAATAGATTCAGTGAAAGGGATGCTAGAGATGGAAGAGGTCTTTGTCACTAAATCTATGAAGCAAGAAATAGAGCTAGAGACAATGTTCAATAGTATCAAAGAGCAGTTTGCAGACGAAATACATAGGAAGAAATTATCGATTGAGATGATTGGAGATATTAGACTTATCAGTGGTAAGGAAGCACTACTTAAACAAGCATTTACTAACCTAATCAGTAACGCTATAAAATACTCAAACGTTGGTGGTGAGATAGTGGTAAACTCATCTAGAATGGGTACAAACACGTTAGTAAAAGTGATAGACAAAGGTGTAGGATTTACTACAGAAAATAAAGATCTAATATTTGATAGATTCACGAAAGTAAGAAGTAGAGGAACTACAGGTGAAAGCACAACTGGACTAGGGCTTTACCTAAGCCGAAAGATAATAGATAAGCACTCTGGCACAATAGAAGCTAACAGCCTTGGCGATGGCAAAGGTGCAGAGTTCACTGTTAGTTTACCAGATTAGATTGAATAAAATTTTAAATTTCAAGAGGAGGAATTATGAAAAAAATTGTAATGTTTGTATTTATCTTGTTTCTAGTAAGTTGTGGAGAAAGTGAAAGAAAATACGAAGTTGGAGACTGGACTACTGAAGAAACTGATCAAGAAAGTGAAAGAGAAACCCCTAAGAACTATATAACAATAGAAAAGACTGAGCAGAAAACTAATTTCTGGGGAACAAAATCAGAATTCAAAGTATTTATAAAGAATATTGCGAAGCACTCAATATACAAAGACCTAACTCTTAGGATACAATGGCTAAGCAAAACAGGAAGTGTAATAGAAGAAAGAACATATACAAGATTTGACTTTTTTCAACCCAATCACAAATATGAAATAGGGTTTGAGTTACCTCCTAAGCCAGAGGCGGCTAAGAAATACCAAATAATAGTTGAGGACGTAAAGTTCTCGGAAGGGATTTAATGACTCAATTCGGGGTTGTTTAAACTACAAAACAATAGTAGTCTAGTGAAAGGGTGAAGTCGAGGGTGCTGAGTTTGACTGGTTAGAAGAGTATATATTTAAAATTAATTTGAGGAGTGAGTAATGAGTAAAGAAAGTGTTCGAGCATTTGGTGAGTTTAAAGAAAGTTTGATTAACCCCTCTGATTTAGCAAACGGAGACATACAGTTTTCTGGTAATATTGAATATGACTTCAACGTAGGAGTATTGAGTGAGGATTTAGTAGTGACATTAGGAATTTCAACATCATCAAGCTGTAATATCTCTCTTGCTGAAGGTAACGTTTTAAATTCTGAAAGAGTACACATGGAATTTAAAGTTGATTTTCAGGATTATTCTTATTCTAATGGAGTTATTACAATAAGTGGTCAATCGCCCAAATTAGGTGATTATGTTGTCAAAATTTCAGAATTAGTATAAAGCATTAAACTTATGGCAGGACGATCAATATGAGTAAAAATAATACCGCAACAAATAGAATTAATTTATATCTTTTAAAAAATTCACTCACTACAGTAGATAATAATATAGATGTATATTTAAAAGATAATGTAGAAAAGTATGAATTAAAAGAAAATATGATTTTAGTATATGATGAATCTAATTCGAAAACACCTGAATGGGTAAGTAAGTTTTTTAACAATCAATTACCTCAGAATATAGTTTTCAGTAATTCGAGTTCAAAGGCATTGATCCTTATAACAGTAGATGACGATACTGAAACATACAATTTTGCTGTTACTTTTGGATTTGGGAGGTACTTACTAATGCCAAATGTTTGGGAAGAAGACTTTGGACTTAGAACTACTTTAAATTTAGCTAGTGAAGATAAAATCAGAAAAGTAAATACAAAAAAATTAACAGATATCCCAAGAAACACATCTAACCAAATATCAATAGCTAGTGAAATATTTAATTTCAACATTGACGAGGAACAGGAATTGGTTGAATCAATTACAGCACAATCTAGTGATAACAAATTCGGTAAAACAATTTCTGGGAAAGAATCTATTTCTTTCTCTACTAAGATTGATATTGAAAATATACATGATATTCTAAAGGATATAATCACTCATTATAAGAGTGAAAAATACAAAGAGCATTTTGAATGGATAGATAACATAAAACCGATAAAAGATAAATATAAAATTAAAAATTTAGACAATCAATTAATCAATGAAATTAATAATAAGAATTTTGATAAATTATGGTTGTCTGTTCCTGATATAATTGAATGGGATGATATATCATACTTCAAATATAATAAGAATTCTGAAGAATTAGATGACATCCATATTGAAACTTATTTAGATTATCTTAAATCTGATAAAATTTCAACTTCAGATTTTAATAATATTGTACAAACATATTCAGAGCAAAAAGGTTTTTTTACTAATAAGTGGAAAATTTACAATTGTATATATTGTGAATTACAATACAAAGAAGAGTTGTTTCTTTTATCAAATGGTAAATGGTTTCTGATAAATAAAGATTTTAATCAAAGAATTAATGAATTTTATTCTAATTTAACAATTAATACTAACATTCTACCAAAATTTTCTGAAACAGATAAACCAGAATTCGCTTACAATAAAAGAGTATCTGAAGAACTTGGATACAAATTATTTGATAGCCATAATATCCCTCATGGTGGAGGTAGAAGCAAAATAGAATTTTGTGATTTGTATAACAGTAAGGAAATTATTCATGTAAAAAGATACACTGGATCTTCAACACTAAGTCATTTGTTTAATCAAGGTCTTGTTTCAGCAGAATTAATATTATCAGATAAAAGCTATAGAGATAAAATTGATAAAATAAACAATGTATTCTTAGATGCAAATGAAATAAATCCGGATGAATACACAGTTAGTTATGCGATATTAAGTCATTCTTCTAATGATTTGGATCTTCCTTTTTTTAGTAAGATTACACTCAAAAATTCACTTCAAAGATTAAAAAATTATGGTTTTAAATATCGTCTAATTAAAGTTGATAAAGTTTGATTAATTTAGAAATAAAAAAAACTTGCTGAAACTGCTTTACACCAATTCCACCTCTTTTCCTTATATTAGCAATACGGAAACTAATAAAACGAAATAAGTATATGTCTGAAGAACAAAAGAAAATTCTACAAGGTCAGCTCTGGGGTATCGCTAATTTGTTAAGGGGCTAAATAGTTCTGAATCTTACTTCACCCCTTGATAATGCCAATTAATAATACTAAATTAACATTCAACAAGATGTATGATTTATATAAAACAATATGAATAAGACTCAAGAACAAATATCTAGAGACACTATTGATGAAATGCTAGAATTAGCAGGATGGCATGTTCAATCACAAAGTAATAAAAATCTATCTACTGGTCTTGGTATTGCATTGCGTGAAGTCAATACTGTATCAGGGTCAGCTGATTATATTTTATTTGTAAATTCCAAGCCAGTGGGTGTCATAGAAGCTAAAGCCGAAGACAAGGGTTACAAACTATTACAAGTCGAAGAACAATCAACTAGGTACTCTAAGGAAGCTATCAAAATTGGTAAGTATCTAATTGAGGATGAAAAGCCATTCGTGTATGAGAGCACGGGAACTGTAACTCGGTTTACTGATTACAGAGATCCGAAACCCAGAGGCAGAAATGTATTCAGCTTTCATAGACCAGAGACTCTTGCCGAATGGATTAAAAAAGGTCCTTCTCTTCGTGAGCGTTTCCAATCAATGCCTGAGTTAGATGCTACAGGTCTTCGTCCTGCTCAGATAGTAGCAGTGAAGAACCTAGAAGAATCTTTCAAAAATAATAGACCCAAAGCTCTTATACAAATGGCTACTGGTGCAGGTAAGACTTTTACTGCTGCTACATTTGTTTATAGATTATTAAAACATGCAGATGCGAAACGAATACTATTCTTAGTAGATACTAAAAACCTAGGTGAGCAGGCCGAACAAGAGTTCATGACATTCCAACCGAATGATGATAATAGAAAATTTACAGAGTTATATAATGTACAAAGGTTAACATCTAGCTACATAGCATCTGATAGTCAAGTATGTATATCTACAATCCAACGACTCTATTCTATTCTCAAAGGGGAAGAATTAGACGAAAGTGCAGAGTTAGACAATCCCGAAGATAATACATGGTTAAAAAACCAAATTAGTAAATCAAAAGCTGTACCTGTAGATTACACTCCTAAAGTTCCAATTGAACAATTCGACTTCATTGTAATAGACGAATGCCATCGTTCTATATACAACTTATGGAAGCAGGTGTTAGATTACTTTGATGCATTCTTGATAGGGCTAACAGCTACACCAGATAAGAGAACTTTCGGATTCTTCAACGAGAATGTAGTTAGTCAATACACCTATGAAGAATCTGTAATAGATGGTGTAAATGTTCCATATGAAGTTTATACAATCGACACAGAAATATCTCAGAAAGGTGATACTATAAAAGCAGGTTGGTTTATAGATAGACGTGATAAACTAACAAGACAAAAAAGATGGCAACAAGAGGATGAGGATACGGAATACAAGCGTAATGACCTCGATAAGAAAGTAGTAAATATAAGCCAAATAAGAAGTATTATAAAAGAGTATAAGCGTGCATTAAAAACTGTAATATTTCCAAATCGTTTTGATAGTAATGGTGACTATGAAGTACCTAAAACATTAGTATTTGCTAAAACAGATAGTCATGCAGATGATATTATAAAAATCATCCGTGAAGAGTTTGACGAAGGCAATGAGTTTTGTAAAAAGGTGACGTACAAAGTAGAAGAGGATCCAAAATCAATACTGAACAGATTTCGAAACTCATATTATCCTCGAATAGCTGTAACAGTTGATATGATTGCTACTGGTACGGACGTGAAGCCCCTAGAGGTGCTTTTGTTTATGAGGGACGTGAAAAGCGTAAACTACTTTGAACAAATGAAAGGAAGAGGTACTAGAACTATCAATAGTGATTCATTGCAATTAGTTACACGTACTGCTAATAGTAAAACTCACTTCGTAATAGTCGATGCTATAGGTGCTACCAAATCTAAGAAAACTGATAGTCGACCATTGGAAAGAAAGAAATCTGTACCAATGAAAGATTTACTTCAAGCGGTAGCAATGGGAGTAAAAGAAGAGGATTTATTCTTATCTCTAGCTAATCGTTTGATTATGTTGGAAAAGCAAATAACGGATAAAGAAAAAGATAAAGTACTCGAATATTCTGATGGTAAAGACCTAAAGCAAATCACCAAAGAATTGATAATGGCTTATGACCAAGATGAAATAAACAGCTTGGCACAAATCGAAATTGATAAGATTCCTAAAGAGGATAGAACACCTGCTTTAGAAAACCAAGCGATGAAAGCAGCACAAGAGAAGTTAGCCAAAAACGCTGCTTCCACATTCAACGGGGAGCTAAATAACTATCTAGAGAATATACGAAAACAGCATGAGCAAATAATAGATAGTATTAATACAGATACTATTACCAAGTCCGAATGGGATACTACTTCTGTGGATAAGGCAACTACTATTGTGAATGATTTCACTGAGTATATGGAAGCTAACAAAGATGAGATAAAGGCGTTGAGCATATTTTATAACCAGCCATACAATCGCAGAGAAGTCACATTCAAAATGATAAAAGACTTGTATGATAAACTTGCATTAGAAAAACCTATGCTAGTGCCAGATAATGTTTGGAACGCCTATGCTACATTAGAAGAAGTAAAAAGTGAACAACCCAAAGATGAGCTAACAGCACTTGTGTCTTTGGTACGAAGAGTATGTGGTATAGACACCGAACTAAAGGCGTTTGATAAAACAATAGAAGCTAATTTTAAGAACTGGATATTCAAACAGAATGCAGGACAACACAACCGTTTCACACAAGAGCAGATGGATTGGTTACGTATGATAAAAGACCACATAGTAAGTAGCTACCATATAGAAATAGACGATCTGGATTATACTCCATTCGATAGCCAAGGTGGTAAAGGGAAAATGTACAAACTCTTCGGAAACGAAATGAACGAAATAATAAACGAACTCAATGAAGTGTTGGTAGCTTAGACTATGGAAAAAAAATGGATTACAAGAGCATTTGCTCTTTTAGATAATAGCTTGGCAAATATTCCACAAGAACTAAATGAACTTGATTGGAAAGAAGATTTATCCCCCGATAATAAAAAATTAGGAAAACATCTATCTGCTTTCGCAAATTATCCAGGTGGAGGGTTTATGGTATTTGGAGTAAAAAATACCAATGCAGAAGTTATTGGATTATCTCAGCCAAAGGTTGAGGAGATTATATCGAAAGTTGGTAATATAGCTAGAGATACTTTGGATCCTGTCGTTTCTGTTGAACATACTGTGAGCGTATATAAAGGACATAATATATTAATCATCTATATAAAAGAAAGTGCAATTAAACCAGTTCATATTAAAACCCAAACGATAGAAGAATCATACATCAGATCAGCAGGTACAACTAAAAAGGCATCAAGACAAGAGGTTGGTAGTTTAATGCTCAATAGTAAAACACCTACTTATGAAGAGCTACATGCGTCTAAATTAAAAGATCAATCAGATATTCTTAACACTTTAGATTATAGATCTATTCTTAAGCTTTTAGACAAACCTATACCTGGTAGTAACGATGATATTATTGATTTTTTAACTCAAGAGAAAATGATTGAGGAGTACGATAATGTTGGACACTATATAACTAATTTCGGTGCACTTGCTGCGGCGTATGATTTATCTCAATTTGATGATTTAGTTAGAAAATCCATACGCCTAATTAATTACAAAGGAGTTAATAAACTAGAACCAATAAAAGAGTACCCAGGTTCTAAGGGGTATGCTATTGGTTTTGAATCATTGATTGATTTTATTAAAGCTCTACTTCCTTCTAGTGAAGTTATTAAAAATGCTCTTCGGACAGAAACATCAGTATATCCTGATATTGCTTTACGAGAACTTATTGCAAACGCGCTAATCCACCAAGATTTTTCTGTTAGAGGTTCTGGACCAATGATTGAGATTTTCTCAGATAGAATAGAAATATCCAATCCAGGTAAGTTATTACCGTCTAAAAAGATTGATAGACTTATTAGAACTACTCCAGAATCGAGAAATGAAATCTTGGCTAAAGCATTTAGAAGGTATAACATTTGTGAAGAACGTGGGTCTGGGTTCGAGAAATCTGTTGCTGCCATAGAACTATTTGGTCTACCACCATTAAAATTTGAGGAACTCTCTAATTCTTTTAGAGTTACAATGTATTCACCTAGGTCGTTTTCTAAATTGACTCCTTCTGAAAGAGTTGAAGCAGCCTACCAGCATAGTGTTTTAAAATACTTCTCTTCCAGTAGTATGACTAATACTTCATTACGAGAAAGGTTTAAGGTAAGTGAAAGATATAGAAGTCAAGTTTCACTTGTTATTAAAGAAGCACTTGCAAAAGATAAAATAAAGCCTAAAGATCCTAATAATGCTTCTACTAAATTTGTTGAATATATACCGTCGTGGGCTTAGTGATTTGTATGATGAGAAAAACGACAGCCAATATAACCTATTATATATCTACTGCTTGCTGCTTTATTGCAAAAATGACAATGGTATTTAACACCTTATTCACAAGTTTATTACTTGATAAAGAAAAGCGCAATAAACGTAACTCTATAAGAATCAATGAGTTTTTGTATGATGAGAAAAACGACAAAGTTAAAAACAGCAAAATAGACGATTTGGATTATACTCCATTCGATAGCCAAGGTGGTAAAGGGAAAATGTACAAACTCTTTGGGAATGATATGAACGAAATAATAAACGAACTCAATGAAGTGTTGGTAGCGTAATGAGAGAAGATTGGGTAGAATGTTATTTCGAGGACTTGCTGGACTATGAACAACCTACTAAATACATTGTAAAAAGTACTAAGTATGATGATTCATACAAAACTCCAGTATTAACAGCTGGTAAGTCGTTCATTAAAGGCTATACTAACGAAAAGGATGGTATTTTTGATAATTTACCTACCATTATCTTTGATGATTTTACAACAGCTACTCAGTTTGTAAATTTCAAATTCAAGGTGAAATCCTCTGCAATGAAAATCTTAGTTCCAACTAGCCAATTAGTGAATATGAACTTTGCTTATTTCGCCATGCAGGTAAACCAAATAAGAAATGATACACATAAAAGGTATTGGATATCTGTATATGCAAAAATGAAATTCTATCTTCCATCTCTACTAGAACAACGTGCGATAGTAGCTAGGATAGAGGAACTCTTTTCTTCGCTTGACCAAGGTATAGCCGATCTCAAAAAAGCACAAGAGCAGTTGAAGGTCTATCGACAAGCGGTGCTAAAGAAAGCTTTTGAGGGGGAACTGACTAGAAAGTGGCGAGAAAAGCAGACCAATTTACCTACAGCTGATGAATTATTAGTACAAATAAAAGAAGAACGACAAAAGCACTACGACAAACAACTAGAAGATTGGAAAAAAGCAGTAATACATTGGGAGAAGAAAGGTAAAGAAGGAAGGAAGCCGTCACGAATATCCAAACCCAAATTTATTCCTGATGTCTTGATGGGTGATGTAGAGAACTATGAAAATATTCCTAATTCATGGCACTGGACAAGGTTTGGTAATGTGACTTATAAGATAGGCGATATTGACCATAAAATGCCAAAAATACAAGAGAATGGATTACCTTACATCTCGACAGGAAACATCAAATCTGATGGAACAATTGATTTTGAAAATGCCAAAACGATTTCAAAAGAAGATTTCTACCGACTTGCACTAAAAATCAAACCTGAAAAAGGTGATATTATTTTCCCACGCTATGGTACAATTGGTCGAAATATTCTAATTGATTTTGATAAAGAATTTTTAGTTTCTTATTCATGTGCAATTATTAAAAATATAACGAAAATAATGGACCCGAAATTTTCATTGTATTATTCCGTTTCCCCTGTTATCAAGGAAGAGATTAACAAGTATACAGTACAAACAACTCAAGCTAATATTGGTATTGCCTCTATAGAAGTTTTCGTTTATCCATTATGTTCACCAGCAGAACAACACCAAATCGTACAGGAAATTGAATCCCGATTATCGGTTTGTGATAACGTAGAACGTAGCATAAAAGATAGTTTAAAGAAAGCTAAGGCACTACGCCAAAGCATCCTCAAAAAAGCATTCGATGGTACATTATTATCAGCAGAAGAAATAGCTGCCTGCAAATCAGCACCAGATTATGAACCAGCAAGTGTGTTGCTGGAGAAGATAAGAAAGGAGAGGAAGGGTGAATCTATTGAGGTAGAACCTAAAAAACAAAGAGTTTCTAAGAAGAAATCTAAGAATGTATCTAAAATCTCAACTGACATACAAGCTGGATTAATCGCAAAAATTATTAAGTACCATGAGAGTGAGCCAAAACATACTGACAAATTAAGCCATGTTAAATGTGAAAAAATATCACACTTAGCAGAATTCCATCTGCAAATTCCGTTAGGCCGCGTACCTGTGAAAGATGCTGCTGGGCCAGATGATTTTAATCATCTCAAAAGTGTACAACATAGAGCAAAAATGACTGGGTACTTTAGTACAATCAAACTTGATAAAGGAGAAACATATAAATCAGGTAAGAACATAGATAAAGCAATAGAAAGATTTGAGTCTATGTTAACCGCCGAACAAAAGAAACAATTTGAAAAAATAGTTATACTATTCTTACCTTTCGATTTAGAACGTTCTGAGATTGTAGCCACATTATATGCAGGTTGGAATAATTTATTACTAGATGGAAAAATACCATCGGATGAAGAAATCGTTTACGAATCAAGAGAAAACTGGTCTAAAAGAAAACTAACAATAGATAGGTCGAGATTCTTCAAAGCATTAGATTGGATGCGTAGAGAGGCAATTGGTCTAATACCTACAGGGTATGGTGTTAAAGTAGAAAAACCAATTATTCTAAAAAAAGGACAAGAAATAGGAGGAAGCAAGAAATGAATGACAACCATAAATTACCATTCTTTACACAGCTGGACTTCAATGAATATAAAAGGATCGCTGAACTGAACAAAGTAAATCTTTTGTCTGAAATAGATAAAGAACATCTTCGATATCTATGGTCTAAAACAAATTATTGGGCAAAAGAAACCCTATTTGATACTCTAGATCTTAAAAAGGATGATTTCTGGCAAAATTTTGGTTATGTTAAGAAATACAGTTGGGCCAGGATCTATAACTCAAGAGACGAAGATAAACTGATATACTTTACTCTTGGTTTCGAATACACAGGCAAATTAATCTACAAACTCGACTGTCAAAGATCTAAAAAAATGAAAGACCACCTATCTCCTGAACAAGTAGAAAGGTTTGATTCATTGGTAGAGTCTACTTCTGCATATCGAAATGAAATTAGCTATGATGAAATTGATTTGAAAAACTGGGATCAACTTATTGATACGACAAGGTCCTTTGTAAGAAATAATCTAGATTTATATCAGGATGTGATTGACTATGTTTGGAACTTTAAGACAATTAATTCTTTTACTCAAGATTTTCAGTTTTCTTCTAAACCCGAAATTCCATTAGAATTTCAGCTTCATCTACCCGCTTTCAAGACAGTAAGCAATTCTGAGAACCCAGATTATACAGCTCAGCACAAAACCTCTAAAAGACTCGGAGATCTTGGAGAAAATTTTGTTCTAAGCTTGGAAACTTACAAGCTTTCAACAGCAGGAATAGAAGCAACTCCCAAAAGAATGAAAGATGGTGACGGATATGATTTTGAATCCTTTGATACTGATGGTAACAAGATTTACATTGAAGTAAAGACCACTACGGGTGGAATTACAAGCCCTTTTTTCATTTCTGATAACGAAATGCAATTCTTGAAAGATACTAATAATGCCATTATCTATAGAGTTTTCAATTTTGACCCACAAAACATGAATGGTGAAATCTTTAAACTAACTTATCAGGATTTGATACAATATAATAAAAAAGCTCAGCAATATAAGGTATATCTAAAATGACAGACTCAAGTATAATATCAAAAATATGGAACCTCGCGAGTGTATTGCGAGATGATGGTGTTGGTTACGGCGATTACTTAGAACAAATAACCTATTTGCTATTTCTAAAAATGGCAGATGAACTGAATAAGCCACCTTACAACAAAGGTCTTAATTTTCCCAAGCTGAAAGATGTAGAAGGCAATGAGATAGAAGATGGTGAGATTTGTAATTGGGAGACTCTATCGAGTAAGAGAGGGGCTGAACTGGAATCTTTTTATAGCCAGTTACTACGTACCTTATCTACCGAGAGAGGGATGTTAGGTCAGATATTCACTAAGAGCCAGAACAAAATACAAGACCCATCAAAACTCTTAAAAGTCATAGATCTGATTGACAAAGAGAATTGGAATATGATGGGTTCAGATATCAAAGGTAAAATCTACGAAGGCCTATTAGAAAAGAACGCAATGGATAGCAGTGGAAGCTCTGGTGCAGGTCAGTATTTCACTCCTAGGGCATTAATAAAGGCAATGGTAGCATGTGTACAGCCAAAGCCGATGAAGGCCATAATAGATCCTGCAATTGGTACAGGTGGTTTCATTTTAGCCGCCTACGATTGGATAGTTGCTAATAATAAATTAGACCAAGAAGAGAAAGATTTCCTAAAAAATAAGACATTCCATGGGAACGAAATAGTAGCCAATACTAGAAGAATGTGCTTAATGAATATGTATCTACATAATATCGGCGAAATAGATGGCGATACACCAATAAAGTCAACTGATGCATTAGTATCAGACGATGGAATGAGGTTTGACTATGTATTAGCTAACCCACCATTTGGTAAGAAAAGTAGTATGACTATCACCAACGAAGAAGGTGAAGTAGAAAAGCAAGATATGAGTTACAACCGCCAAGATTTTTGGGAAACTACTTCAAACAAGCAGTTGAACTTTCTGCAGCACATAAAAACTCTACTAAAGATAAATGGTGAAGCAGCAGTAGTATTACCAGACAATGTGTTATTCGAAGGTGGTGCAGGAGAAGAAGTACGTAAGCAACTAATGAAAACAACAGAGCTACATACTATCTTACGTTTACCAACTGGTATATTCTACGCACCAGGTGTAAAAGCAAATGTATTATTCTTCAACAACAAACCTGCAAGTAAAGAAGCATGGACGAAAGATATTTGGTTCTACGATTACAGAACAAATATCCACCATACACCAAAGAAACAGCCTATGACAAAGGAAAACTTGGATGAATTCATTAAACTCTATAACTCAGAGAACCTAAGCAAGAGAAAAGAGACATGGAGTGAAGAGAATGAAGAAGGAAGATGGCGTAAGTACACTTACGATGAAATTATTGCTAGAGATAAAACTAGCTTAGATATATTCTGGATAAAGGATAAGAGCTTAACAGACCTTGACAACCTACCCGACCCCGATATTCTTGCTAATGAGATAATCGAAAACATAGAATCTGGACTAAATAGCTTCAAAGAGATAATGGCAACGCTTAATGAGGATTGATGGTGGTGGTATGAGTCTAGAAGAGTTATGAAAGAATATAAAAAAGCATCTACCAGTCAAATGTCGATGGTAGATGCTATTAATTTTAAAATAGTTTAATTCGAAATGAGGCTTATAAGTAATCCTCAGATCCTTTCTTTATTCTGTTAAATTAGATTATATAGTTTCTTAATCTTAACCGATACATGAGATAGATTTTTTTTTCTATATTTGTACCTGTGGTAATTTAGACAATTTGGTATATCATACATATGTTCAATATTCTGATGTTTAAATATAAATTCATCAAAAATAACGCAGAATATTTCTTCTAAATAGTTTATAAGAGGATCATCAAAATCTAAATCTGAACTATCCAACTCTTGTGTGATTATGTCTAGAATAATTGGGACATAAAATTCATCTTTTAAACCCTCGGAATTCTTTTCCTGTAATATATTTACTAAATCTAAAGTTGATTTTGCCTGCTTATGCAGTCGTTTTTTGCTAGTCTTACTAGCTGTTAATGTATTCATTACATTTACCTTTAAATAATTGATTAAATATTTTATTCGTTGTTATCATATATATATTAAACTTGAGTATTTGACCTGTTTCTCTTTGCACTTTTAAATGATCTTGAAAGGCCCTTCTTTTTGTACCTTTTCACACCCATACTTATATTTTTGAATTTTGTCATTTCATTTTCTAGATCATTAATTTTATTAAAACCAATACTCATAACAAAAATGTTAATCTTTTTGGAAAGCTTAAGTAGATCTTTATTCAAATCAATATTCTTTAACTTTTTTTTCTTTTTTGACCGTTTCCAACCATTCCTTTCCCAAAGATCAAGGTATCCATACTTGAACATTTCTTTAAAAAAATCTTCACAAGTGATTATTTCTACAAATTCATATCCTTTATTAATGACTTCCCTCAATCCTTCATTGATAGCAATTGTTGTAGCTCTAATTTTAGTGACTTGTCCGCCTGTCTTTGAAATCTCATTTGACTTAGAATATATAATTGATGTTTGCTCATCTACAATAACATATCCATATGTCGCGTTTCTTGACTTAGTTTGGGTTGTACCGATTACATATAATTTACACATATCATTCTCTTTGTTTTTTATTTATTTTATAATTAATTAATATGCAGTTATGATTAATATCAAAGGGAATTAATTAGAACTGTAGATTCCAATCAGTTCCCTCGTTAATCATACTACACTATACATCAGAATTTATTAATTTCGGATGTAATTTTATTTGTAAGCTCACTCATAAGATTATATGTATATAAATTAGATACCGCCAAAGTATTTATCATCTGTATCATTTTTCTTCTGTTGTGAGCTTTAATTTTATTTTTTTTATAGAAATTGTTTATTGTCATTATAATTTGATTCATATCTTGATTTTTCAACCATAACGTAAATCCAAACTTTAGGAACTCAGATGGAGTTTCTGGAAATGGCAATATCAATTTGATGTTATCCTTTTTAATCATTGTGTATGTATTATTCAGATATGACTTAAAAAAATCAAAATATTCATCAGTTAATACTGTAGATAATTTGTTATCATTAGGTATAGAAACTTTACATTCATTTAGTAGGAATTTTTTACATCCCTTTCTAATTTGTATCTCATAGCGTAATAGATTTTTATTCTTTAATGAATTATTACCAGACTCTTCCACTTTATCATATAAAATTATAGATTTGGACTCATTTCTAAATGTTATACCTGTTTTATGAGTAATCCATTCATATCTATTGTTTGGAGGTCTTAAATGCTCAATATACATTCTACTACAATGATTAGTAACTACAACTATACCTAAATCAATTCGTGTTACTACTGCTTCATTTATTTTAAATCCAATTACCTTACATAATTCATTAGCTGCGTTTCTGATGTCATTTCTAGAAGCATTTAAATAATTATTTCCTAAGGCAAGTTTAGTAAGAGACCCTGAGATGTAGATATTAAAATCTTTTTCTTCTATTCTCATATTCTTATAAGTATATAACTTGCTGTAAGTCCCATCTACATGCATTTCTTCTTTTAAAAAATCTAGACTTTGATTTTGTGACAAATCAATGTGTCTGTGAATAATCAAGCGAATACTGTCAATCATTTCAATCCTCCTGAAATTGTATTATATTAGATTTATATAATTCATAAATCTTTTCTTCAACCCAATGTAGATTTTTTTCTTTATACTCTTCGATAAGCTTTTTGAGAATTGAATTAAAATCCATCAGAGGGAATTTTTTTAAATATGACGTAATGTAATTATCCAATACATCTTTGAATAGTATCTCTAATCTATCAACTTCTCTCAGATCTTGTAATAGTTCGTTATAATGTATTGCTGAGCAGATTTTACTCAATATTACAGGTATAAAGTAATAGCTCTTGTCTTCATTTGTATTTTCATCCAATAGCGAGTTGAATATTTTTTCTGCTTCATTTGCCTGTTGCCGATATGTTTTTTGAATATCATTACTAATATTCGTATGTTTAATTTTTGACATATAATAGCCTTTTAATTTTAATAAATGTTATAAAATATTTTTTAACTAGTACAAATATTAGAATTGTTAGCAATCAATTAAATTGATAAATAATTGATAAATCAGAGATGAATAATTGACTGTTTTTTTAATTGATTAATTAAATATTTATATTAACTATGAAATAAAATTATTGAGAGGGAATTTTGGAGGAAAACAGTAATATTAACAACTACTTTAATGATCATCTATATCAATTAAACTATTTACCTTCATGTAGATATTTTAAAAAGAATATTTTGAAATACGTAGATGATTCAGATTTAATGGTTGCTAATAATAGATCATTTAGTGATTTAATCTGTAAAATAGAACTAACTTTAGAAGAGATGTTCAATAAAAAGGATTACTTTTATAAAAAAATGATTCTATACACAATCTCAGAATTTAAATTTTTTTATGACTCATCAATAACTTTGTATATGAGAGACAATCTAGATTATATAGATACTGCTTTAGATTTATTCTACCTGAGCATTGTAAAGAAGAAAGAATTTTCAGGATTTTCTGAATTTCTATTTCATTTTGATCAACTTGTGATTAACTATGATTTTCAAATATCATCAATCCCAACAGTTTTTCGAGAATTTACATTAAGAAGTCAGAATATACTTATTAATGAACTTAAAGGAATTAAGTTTTTTGCAAACCAATTACGAATTTATCTTTTTCATTATTATACTTATTCAATTAAAATGGAAGACACTTCTTTTAAAGAAGAAGAAAACGGAGAATTATATTATCGGGATAAAATTATAAATTTAGGATACATCAGCGGAAAATATTATTACCATTATTCACCAAAAAGTACAGAAAATGAATTTTATGAATTCATTCATAGTAAAATAAAATATAAGGGGCAAAATTTAGCTACCTTAATAGAATATAGTAACAGATTAAAAAATAAATACAAAGATTATTCTTTAACCCAAAAAAAAGAAAGAAGTAAATTAACACACGAAGATAAATATTTAATAGAATTAATTGAGTCCTATGATAGAACAACAAAACAGGCATATATTTTTTTTGAAGAACTAATGAGTGCATATGAATTTTAATTTTTGCAACAGTACTTTTTTTTATCGATTGATAATTCAAAAACATAATTTATAATACTTCTAATTATAATTAACATAATAATAATTGAGATTATATTACTTAATTAAATTACTAACTTTCATTAATATGTTGATTCGTTAGAACTAGGAACTCAAATCGTATTTTTAATACATACGGTACTACCCCCAATTTAAAGTACTTGGTAGGTTTTTTTTAACATAAAAATGTTCCCAAATAATATCTAACTTTTTAGAGTAGTTCAAAAGCGAGATTACTTCAAATTAATCAATGTAATTTAACTGTTACATTCTATGATTAGCTTTTATAGCGATGTCGGCAATATTATTAACCTCTGCTGATATATCTGCATCTATACTTATATTTTTAGACTTACAAATATTTAATATCTCAGGTACTTCAAGCATTGTTTTAAATAGTGGGTTGTCTTTTGTTCTAATATAATCTATTACTTTTCCTACATCCTTACAATCATTTTTAAAATAAGAAAGTAAATTATTAGCTCGTATAGTATTGTTATAGATATTTTCATCTTGGTCCAATCCATTATTATAATTACCATCGCTTGTACCTAAAATCGGCGCAAAACTATCATTTAGGATTTCAGTATCAATTGATAAACGTAATTTAGGGCTGGAGTTAATATGATTTAAGGTATCTACTATACATTGTTTATAGTCATTTAAATCATTAATATTCTGATTCTCTAATAGATACACTTTGAATGACAAATTTGGAAATCTAATATTATTACTAGCTATGCTAATTATTGTGTGATATATAGAAGATACAGTTTCTTGTAAACCAATGTTTTTCATAGAACCTTTTAAGTTTGTTACTTTAACTCTTCTTGAGCCAAATAACAAAGAATCTTTTATATAGAATACATCTAAATTAGGGCTTATCACTCGGATTACTTTGCCAGAACTTATATCTAAGACTCCTATCACAAATTCTAATTCTTTAACCGTCTCTATGTCACTATTTTTATTACCATAGACAGAAATATCCTTTTCAATATTATGAAAGTTTATTGATTTATCACTCTGCTTTAACTTATTATCCATTAACCTATTCCATCTGCTGTATCTTTATTACCTATGAAGTTTTATTTGCTTACGTTTCTTCAGAGTCTTTTTTTATTATTAACTCCTAAATTGAAGATTATATTCCTTATGTTTTGTTTAGTCCTCAAACTAAGTAGTTTTTTGTGAATAATTAAATTCATCAAAAAATATACATTTCTATCATCTACTTTATATAACACGGATTTTAATCTAATTTTGATAGATTATTTTTTTTCGAAATTTAACGAGTATCTACATTTAGGTTGACAAATATTTAATTAATATATTAGACAATTACAATTATCATAAATTAAGAAATAATTGCTGCATATAATGCAATAGTTTTTGATACTGAAATACTATTAATCAAATTTCATTAATCACATAATATAAGGTGAAGATAATGAGATACCTTTAAAAACAATAGATTATGAGTTGAAATGCCTAATTATATTTCGTGCAAAAAGCGTGCAATAATTATTACAAATTATATCAAAATATGTCAAGTTAAATTAGGATTATATCCTGTTAACCTTATTAATAGCGTCCAACTATGAAGAATAGAAATTTAATATTTAGTTTTCTCAAAAGAGTAGAGAAAGTATCGGACAAATTACCAAATCCTTTCTTTCTTTTCATAATCCTTGCTTTATTCACTATATTACTTTCTGTTTTATTCAGCTTACTCGGTACCTCGGTAGTCCATCCAGTAACAAATGAAACGATTGTTGTGAAAAGTATTTTATCGGTTGATGGACTTAGAGAAGTACTAACCTCTGCAGTTAAGAATTTCATCAATTTCCCACCTCTTGGTGTGGTGTTAGCCACTATGTTTGGAATTATAGTTGCTGAAAAGTCGGGATTATTTGAGGCAACACTTAAATATACTATCTCTAAAGTACCAGATAGTTTAGTTGTATTTACTATTGTATTCGTATCTGTAAATAGTAGTCTAATAGCTGATGCAGGATTAATTGTATTGCCACCTTTAGCAGGTTTGACTTATAGAGCAATAGGAAAAAACCCATTGGCTGGTGTTATCACATCATTCGCGGCTATTAATGGTGGTTTCTCAGCTAATCTACTTATTACTGCACTAGATCCATTACTATCTGGATTAACTCATCAAGCAGCTCAAACTATAGATAGTAGTTATAATGTGTATCCAACTGCTAATTACTATTTCATGATTGTCTCTACATTTCTTGTCGCAATTGTTTGTACAGTGGTGAATAATAAAATTGTAGAACCAAGGTTAGGTAAGTATAAACCTGATATAACTGATGATGTAAAAAATGAAAGTAGCTTTATAATTCATAAAAAAGCACTTTTCTATTCCTATTTATTATTCTTCGCATTACTTATTGTGATAGCAGCACTTTCTATACCAGAAAATGCTTTTTTCAGAGATGAGAATGGAGAACTGACATATCTATTCAAAAGTATAATACCTATAATAATATTAATCTTCTTTTTCCCAGGTTTAGTATATGGGAAAATATCTGGCACAATAAAATCTTCAAGTGATATTGTAGATATGTTGAATTCTGGGATGGGGACTATGGCATCGTATATAGTATTAGCCTTTGCCGCGGGACAGTTTCTTCATTATTTCAACTGGTCAGAACTAGATATGGTAATAGCGGTAAAGGGTGCAGGGTTTATTTCAAACATTGGTTTATCTGGCTTGCCACTATTCCTAACATTTCTAGTGTTCAGTATGTTGCTTAATCTATCAATATCAAGCGCTTCTGCCAAATGGGCAATATTAGCTCCGGTTTTCGTTCCGATGTTCATGATTTTAGGAATTACACCCGAAGCAACGCAGTTAATATATAGAATAGGTGATAGTACAACTAATATGATTACACCATTATTACCATATTTTCCCTTGTTAATAGTATTTGCACAAAAATTTAAGAAAGATGTTAGTATGGGAGAATTAATCTCTTCACTACTCCCATTCTCAATTGCTCTTTTCTTAGCTTGGTCACTATTATTAGGGGTTTGGTACATATTCAATTTTCAAATAGGGCCTAATGTTTCGTTCTTTTTGAAATAAGAAATAGCTCTAAATTAGTCATCGTTGAAAAAAAATGATTTTAATTCATTTGAATTTTAAATTCAATCAGTTATATTCGTGCTTGTACTTTTCACAATTTTTCATAATAAGAGATTATCGAGATAAATACTCGGAGGCATTAATTGAAATCGAAAATTGGTAAAATAGCGTTAATAGTTATTCCTATAATAGCTGCGATATTCGCACTTTATCCTACGTATAACTATTCCCAATTGGAATCTAAAAGAGCTGATTATTTGCATAGGGCAAACCAAGCAGGTAATTCAGCAGATTCATTAGCTATAATGAATGAATTCAAAAAAAACTATGGTCAAGAATACCAAAGTGCAAAAGAGAATTCTTTGCAACTAGGACTTGATTTGAAGGGGGGTATGTATGTAACTATGGAAGTTGACGTAGTCAAACTCCTTAGAGAAACTGCCCAAAAAGAAGCTATTGACGATACTTTTGATAGAGTTTTAGAAGCAACTGAAAAAGAGTCACAAACTTCTGATGAGTCAGTAGTTGATATTTTCTCAAGAAAATTCAATGAGATTGCAAAACCAGAAGGTAAAAGTTTAATCTCATACTTCGATTTAGGCGATATAAGTAATGCTTCTGAAGAAGCAATCTTAGAAGAACTAACTAATAATGCTGACGGTGCTATCAACCAAGCACAAGAAGTTATTAGACAACGTATTGATAAATACGGTGTATCTGAGCCAAATATTCAAAAACAAGGTAGTAGAAGAATTCTACTTGAATTACCTGGTGTAACTGATGAATCACAAATCAGAAGTTTATTAGAAACTACTGCACGACTAGAATTCAAATTAGTTAGAAGTAATGCTGAATTAGTTCAGTCATTCCAAAAAATAGATGCTATGTTAGCATCGAAATCTAGTAAATCTCCTGCCGCTGCAACAACAATAACAGATACAGCTAATGTAACTGAACAAGTAGTTCCTGCACCAGAAGCAACTGCTGAGTTGAAATCTACTGATACTACTGTAAAAAATAACGATGAAGCTAGTACTACAGATACTAATAAGAAAGAAGATGTTGCAAAAGCTGACACTTCTAATCCTTATGAAGGATTATCTGAAAAAGCAGCACAAAACTTATATGCTTCAAAGCACCCTTTCACTAGAATGTTTGCTACATTTTGGGTAGGTGATACTAAAGATGGGCAAATGCAACCTGTAAGTTATGATATCAATAGCTTCCCACAACAAGGAAATTATTATTTCAGAATTCACGAAGATTCATTAGCTAAATTGAAAATTATGCTAAAAGACTCTAAGGTTAAATCATTATTACCATTCGATACTGAACTTGCATTCCAAGCAAAATCAGAAGCTTCGGATGCTGAAAAAATCACAGGTCAATTCCTTGATTTTTATGGTTTGAAATCTGAACCAGAATTAACTGGTGACGTGATTGTAGATGCTGGTAAAAATGTAGATCCAACTTCAAACTCTTGGGTTGTGAATATGTCTATGAACTCAGATGGTTCAGACAAATGGGCTTCAATTACTGGTGCTAATGTTGGTAAGAGAATAGCAATTGTATTAGATGGTAATGTTTATTCTGCACCTAATGTTAATGCGAAAATATCAGGTGGGAGTTCTCAAATCTCAGGTATGGCTAATGCAAAAGAAGCTAGCTTACTTGAAATTGTACTCAAAGCTGGTGCACTGAAAGCACCTGTTAAAATTATTGAAGAAAAAGTTGTAGGTGCATCACTTGGTGATGATTCTATAACAAGTGGTATTAATTCTACATTATTTGCGTTTGGTTTAGTTATCTTATTTATGATATTTTACTATTCTAGAGCTGGTCTTGTGGCGGATATTTCACTACTTATTAATATAATGGTTATTTTCACTATACTTGCTTCTCTTGGAGGTACATTGTCTTTACCAGGTATTGCTGGTATCGTACTGACACTAGGTATGGCTGTAGATGCAAATATCCTTATTTTTGAGAGAGTAAGAGAAGAACTTAATAAAGGACGTTCATTGAGATCAGCGATCGATGAAGGATTTAGTAAAGCGATGTCTGCTATCTTTGACTCTAATATTACGACATTTATGACAGGTTTAATTCTTTATTATGTAGGTACTGGTTTGATTAGAGGTTTTGCTCTAACGTTGATGATTGGTATTCTTAGTACATTATTTACTGCTATAATGGTTTCTCGTTCACTTATTGAGCTACAACTTTCTGATGGAAAAAATTCATCATTTAGTTTTGGTCAATCTAAAAATTCTTAATCTGAAAAGGAAGAAAAAAAATGCAATTTTTTGATAAAACAAACATAGATTTCGTAGCTAAAAGAAAGATACTTTTAACAGTTTCTCTTAGCACAATAGTATTTGGATTGATTATAGCTTTCATATTTCCTCCTAAATTTGGTATTGACTTTACAGGTGGTACTGAAGTAGGCGTTAAATTTGCTAAAACAATGCCAACATCTGAATTGAGAACAGCAGTTAGCGAAATTGGTTTCGGGTCAAGTGAAATAAAGACTTTTGGTGCTGAAGGTTCATTTTTAATTAGAATTCAAGATTCTGATAATGCTCCTGAAATACTAAAAACGGGTCTAACTAATAAGTTTCCAGATAATCCACATGAAGTATTAAAAGTAGATAAAATAGGGCCTAAGATTGGTAATGAGATGCGAACTCAAGCCTTTTTAGCTATATTATTCTCAACAATAATGATAATGCTTTATCTTGCTTTCCGATTCGAATTTAGTTTTGGTTTAGCGGCGATAATAGCTCTTGTTCATGATATTATGGTCACCTTCTTAATTGTAATCATATTCCAGAAAATAGGTATATTTAGTCTAGAAATAGATCAAACTATACTTGCTGCAATGTTAACAGTTGTTGGTTACTCTATAAATGATACCGTGATTATCTTCGATAGGGTAAGAGAGAATAGAGATCTGATGAAAGGTAAATCATTAGTAAGTATTTTCAATAGAAGTATAAACGAAACACTTTCTAGATCAGTTAATACTACATTAACTACTGAACTAGTTTTATTAGTTCTATTGTTCTTTGGTGGACCAACACTAGAAGGTTTTGCCTTTACAATGTTCGTTGGGTTTATCGTAGGTACATATTCATCTATATTCATAGCAACTCCATTTGCTTTATGGTACTTCTCAAACGTTAAGAAAATTGACGTTGGTGAAAATGATATCAAAACAGTAACGGCGTAAATATGAAATTGACTAATGAAAATAATGTGTCAGTTCTAAGTCTTCCAAGTGAAGTATTAGGTGGTACTCAAGTAATAGAGTTCTCTTCTTTAGTTGAAGATGCACTTAGCTCGAACCCAACTAAAGTCATTGTGGACTTATCTGATGTAAAAGTACTGAATAGTTCTGGATTAGGAATGATAGTTGGAGCACATACAAGTTGTACTAAAAATAAATGTAAACTTGTGATTGCTGCACCTAGCGAAAAGATATTAGAATTATTCAAGATTACTAATTTAACACAAATATTGACAATTAAAGACTCTTTAGAATCTGCTAAAAACGTAGATTAGTCTGGAGTTTAAAAAGGTATTTTTAACACTCCGGACATTTTAGTTCGGAGTTTTTGTTTTCTATTTCAAGGTAAAAAAATGAGCGTAAAAGTTATTGTCGGAGCCCAATGGGGTGATGAAGGAAAAGGCAAAATAGTAGATTTACTTAGTGCCAATGCTGATATAGTAGCTAGATTCCAAGGTGGTGCAAATGCAGGTCACACTATCGTTATAGATGATAAAAAGTATGTATTACACTTGATACCATCTGGAATACTTAATCCAACAACCAAATGCGTAATTGGGAATGGAGTTGTAATAGACCCAGTTGCTTTGATGGAAGAAATAGAAATGCTGAAGTCACATAATATAGATGTGACTGGTCGATTATTCATCAGTCATAAAGCTCATCTAATAATGCCATACCACAAGATGATGGATACTGTTCGTGAGAGCCACAACGCCGATAAAACTATAGGTACTACTGGCAGAGGTATAGGCCCAGCTTATATAGATAAAGCAAAAAGAACTGGTATTAGAATTGTTGATTTATTAGATAGAAAAGATTTTGAAGAAAAACTTAGATATAATATTAGTGAATATAATGAAGTATTGACTAAAATTTATGGTCATGATGAGTTGGATGTTGATTCAATAGTTGAGAAATACATAGAATTTGATAAACTAATTGACCCTTATGTAACAGATATTTCTACTTTACTTAATAACTACATTGAGGAAGGAAAAGAAATATTAGTAGAAGGTGCACAGGGTGCCTTGCTCGATTTAGATCATGGTACTTACCCATTTGTTACTAGTTCAAATCCTACTTCAGGCGGAGCATGTACTGGTCTAGGTATCCCACCAACTAAAGTTGATGAAATAATCGGAATTGTAAAAGCATATACTACTCGCGTAGGTAATGGTCCTTTCCCGACTCAATTAGATGACGAAATAGGAAAGCATTTAGCTATTGTTGGACATGAGTTTGGAGCAACAACTGGCAGACCTCGTAGATGTGGTTGGTTAGACTTATTTGCACTGAAATACTCAGTTATGATAAATGGCATTAGCAATATTGCACTTACCAAATTAGACGTATTAGATGGTTTAGAGGAAATCAAAGTATGTACAGGATATACAATCAATGGTAAATTACTAAACTCATTCCCTGTTGATATGCAAAAATTCAACAATATTGAATTAGTTTATAAATCTTTCAAAGGTTGGAATATTGATACAACAGGTTTCAAATCTTATGATGAATTCCCTAAAGAAGTAAAAGACTATATTGACTTTATAGAAGAATTTACAGGGGCTAGAATATCATTGATATCAGTATCTCCAGACAGAAATGACACAATAGTTAGATAAAAGTAACCAAGTATGAAATGAAGTGTTTATATAATATGAAGTTGATAAACACGATTGTTCTAATTTTCATGGCATTAACAATGTCTGTTCAATCGCAATCTTTCGTCAAAGAAGGTATATACGCTGATGGCAGATTAGAAGTTGGTGCTACTGGCTATTTGACTAAGTATTTTGGTGAGTTTACTGATAACAATGTTGGTTATGCAGGTGGCTTTTTTACTCGCTATTTCATACCTTATGTACCCGAGTTTGCTATTGGGGCTAGAGCGGGTACTGGATACCTCAAATACGAACGCCGCTATATCAATAGGTTAGGTGATGACTTTTATAGACAATTCCCACGTGAGTATTTCCTTGATGCAGATAAGAGGGCTTACGAGCGAAATACGAAAATAACAACTGTTGATTTTCTATTATTCATAAACCTATTACCTCGTTCACAGATTAACTACTATATTTTTGGTGGTTTTTCTGTCCTGTCATTCCAAAACCAAGATATTCAGGACAGTCCATTAGATCCAGGTGGTGATAAAATTCATTACCCAGATTTCAAAGTTCAGAATGAAATTGATTTTCATCCTGTCGGTGGTATGGGAATCGATGTATTTCTTTATAGGGATTTATCACTAGGTGTACACGCATCTTATCACATACTAACAACTGATTGGCTTGATGGATATGCACAAATACCTCCTGAAGGATCAGTTGCAAATACGGATGGAATTGCTGAAGCTGGATTGAAGCTATCTTATTATCTTTTTAGTGATAATGACCCAGATAATGATGGCTTGACTAACGATGAAGAAAAAGAATATGGAACTTATCCATATAAAGCCGATACGGATGATGATGGAATAAGTGATTATGATGAGATACATCTTTATAAATCAAATCCTTTATCCATCGATACAGATGGGGACGGACTTACAGATGCTCAAGAAGTGGCAAACAATACTAACCTTAATAAAATAGACACAGATGGTGACGGATTGACCGATTATGAAGAAGTAATGCTACACAATTCTAACCCAAATATTGCCGATTCCGATAGAGATGGATTAACTGATTTAGAAGAGATAAAAGCTGGAAGTGACCCGATGAAAGGTGACACTGACGGTGATGGAATACCTGATAAAGATGATAAATGTCCTTCGGTATTCGGAATAAAAATTCTACAAGGATGTCCACAAACAGAAGCATTCGTAAAAGAAATTAAGTTGCGAGATACAGTCTATATTAAATCGATTCCTGATACAGTAATTATTGTTCAAGAGATAGAGAAAATAAAGAAAGGGGAGACCTATAAGCCAAAAGGCATTAACTTCATGACTGGTAGTGCTGAAATTAGATTGGAATCAGAACTAATACTCGATGATATATATAACTGGTTAGAGAAAGAAAAAGACATCAGAATAGAAATCCAAGGTCACACGGACGAAGAAGGAAACGAAGATATAAATCAAAGATTATCAATGGATAGGGCAGAGGCGGTTATGTTCTATTTGATTAAGAAAGGTATATCTCCCACACGGCTAAAAGCTAAGGGGTTCGGCGAATCAAAACCGTTAGATACGAGCGGCACCAAGAAAGCTTTGGCTAAGAACAGAAGAATAGAATTCAAAATAATATAATACAAAAATAACTATCCCCTCTTTATATCTACGTCTCTCAGAGCTAACGGAGTTAGCGAAGAGTCCAGGAGAAAAAAGAATTTCCTATTCGCTCAATCGGAGCGGTATTTATTTGAACTTGAAAAATCATTTAAAACTCCTTGCGTATGTAAATACCCCGTCAGCCAACGTTGGTGCGTTGTCTGCCTCTCCTTTTTTTCAAAAAATGAGTCTATAAAATCTTAAATAAGCTATATCGGGTAGAAGCTTCTTTTGTCTTTCTATCATAATGCATTCTAAAATATTACACTTCTTATAACTCGCTAACTCACTTTGTAACAATATGATAGGGGTGTTGAAAAAAAACCTTGTTTTGTACTTTTTATTTGCAAATTAAATTAAATTAAATTAAATTAGATTTGACCTCAATTTTGTTCTATTTAATAACTTAAGAGGTATTTATTATGAAAAGATTTTCTAACATATTAGTTGCTCTTGGAGTAACATTATTTCTAATGAGTGTAGGAATGAAGAGTGAAGCAGAGGCACAACCGTGTACTTCACCTTGGCAAAATACGACTGAAGTTGTTACAGTTGACGGTTGTAATTATGTTGTTGAATTATGCATTTTATGTCAATTTTCATATCCAGGTAAAATAAAAGTAAATTCTTTCAGAAATATTGGACCTTGTAATTCAACACTCGATTATGGTCAAATTTCACAGCAAATATTTACACAACTTTCGAATCCTACATCATTATGGCTAAATTTTTGTCAAGACTCATTCCCACCTTGTAAAAATACACCAAGACAAGTATATATTTTTGAAATGCCAATTTGTTGGAAATTAGTTTTGAATACTATAAATGGAACAGATTCAACATGGTTAGCAATCCCATGTGATGATAAAGCTTATTGCTATGAAGAGCATAAATATTGTAAAGATAAATATGGTGTTATACATCACACAAATGGAAGTTACTTTGGTTATAATTTCCCTCCTGAATGTAAAATGGAAGGGTATGAAATTGTAAAACCGACAGCATTGCACGAAGAATCTGAATGCTACATAATGCATACGATTTGTAACCCATAAAGGTATGAATTATTATGAAAAAGTATATATATATAATAACATTTCTAATCCCTTTAATCACATTGAGCGATACATTGGAACGGGTAGAAGGTATTAATGAATATTCCTATGTTAATAAAATATTCTCTATCAATAATGAAATATATACATATGAACTTTCTGGAAATGAAGATGTTTATAAGTTTAACAACAATTCTTGGATCAAACTAGATACAGGTTTTTTATATAATAAAGGAACTGTTAGACATATTAACCAAAAAGGTGATGTTATATTTGCTTCCATTGGAAGAAAATTATATTTATCTTATGATTCTGGTGAATCATGGAAGGAATTTGAAACACTAGGTGGTCAAGTGAGTTATTCATCTGTTACAATTGTTGATACGACAATTTTTCTGCAAGCTAATGAATTTTTTTCTCTATACAAGCTTGAGAAAGGCGTAGATACCCTTGAGAAAATCTATTTAGATGATTCTAAAACTGATTCTGTATTTGCAGATATTATCATTTCTTCTGGAAACTATATTTTTTCTACAGATAAAAGGAAGCATTTTGATGGTGAAAGTAAAGAAGGCACTTTTTATATATCAAAGGATAAAGGTAAAACTTGGAAATTTACAAAGTCAATGAAAAAACAAATAGATAATCTTCATTTTCATAATAATACTTTATTAGCATTCACATCAGAAAAAGAATTATATAGCTCTACAGATATAGGTGAGACTTGGACTCTTATTCCAAATTTTGAAATGTCTGTCAACAAAATGATATCATTTAATAATAAAATATTCAGTTGTGGAGGTAGTATAACTACTTCTACTGACAATGGATTAACTTGGGAAGCTATACTGACTGAAGGTTTGGAAGGTTCAGGTATTAAAGATTTATTAATAAATAATGATACCCTTTTTTTACATTCAAGGGATAATATAATTTATTATTCTACTAATGAAGGAAAGTACTGGTTTAGAAATTCACCACTGACTGATGACGTAAGACAGTATAATATTACGAATGTAAATGATACATTATTCTCAACAGGTAGTTACGGTATATACTATTCAGTAGATAAAGGTAACTCATGGGATTTTTATAATATCAATTCTTATTTTGCTGGGACACGGAAATCTAGAATCTATAAAAGCAATAGTACATTAGTTGTTTTAAATGACTCAAGAAATATGTTACTAATTTCTACAGATTATGGAAATACGTGGAACTATAACAATTTAGGATATTTTGAATTTAATACTTGGATTGATGAATTTTTGATAATGGGTAATAGATTTCTACTCTTTAGTAAAAAGTATGGAACCCATTATTCAGAAGATTTTGGTAAAACATGGATAAAATATACTGACAATGAAATATTCAAAGATGATATTTCAAATTATTATCCGTTCAGATTAGATGAGAATAATATTATAATTAATTCTAATAAGCGGCAAATTAATAGTAGTGACAACGGTTTAACATGGAGCTTCATAGAGCATTCCGAGAATGATTTGATAAGATTTGTAAATTATAGTGATAATATATTATATGGTCTAGGTATAGATAATAAGATATTAAAATCGACCGATTTAGGTATAAACTGGGTAAATATAGACTTAGAAATTAGCAAAGAAGAATCTATTAGACATTTTAAAGTCTATAATGACTATTTCTTATATTTCTCTCTAAACAAAGTGTTTGTATCAAATAAAGAAAAAACAGAATGGAATTCTTTTCAAGTAAATGACACTACACCCTATGGTGATAAATTATATTTTAATTCGGGATTTATAAATGAAGATTATTTATTAGTTAGTTCTGAATATGGAATTTGGAGAGCTAAAATTTCCGACCTCGGAATAGAAGTAAAATCCACAGTCGAATCAGAAATAGAACGAAACTATCTTTATACTTATCCTCCGTATCCTAACCCAGCGAAATCAGAGGTTAAGGTGCTGTTTTATTGGGATATAAATATACCTATGACAGCATATGATATTAGTATTTACGACCTAAGCGGACGGAAAATACAAACGAGTGGTAATCTGAGACTTGGAAAAGAAGCAAGGCACAAAGGAAATATTATCTGGGATTGTTCAACAGCTCAGCCGGGTGTTTATATTCTAAATATCAAACACGGCACAGAAGAGAAAGCCGTAAAAGTGGTGTTGGAGTAAAATAAGGTAGCAGAAGAATCCAGGCAAATAAATCAATTCGCAACAAGGGGTTGCAACCCCTTGTTGATTGAATACTAATTCAATATTGAGTCGTAACGCTTGTGCTAAACGGAGCCGATGTGCATACGTCTCAATCCTCTAAGCTCCTTGTAGTCGTGTCACTATTATACCTATTGCCTGTGCTGAGCATTGTTAAATTGTTACACCCCAATACCATTCTAACTCTATTAATAACATTTACATACGATTGTTGAAAAATAACCTTGTTTTGTACTTTTTATTTGCAAATTAAATTAAATTAAATTTGACCTCAATTTTGTTCTATTTAATAACTTAAGAGGTATTTATTATGAAAAGATTTTCTAACATATTAGTTGCTCTTGGAGTAACATTATTCCTGCTGAGTGTAGGAATGAAGAGTGAGGCGGAAGCACAACCGTGTACTTCACCTTGGCAAACTATTACTGAAATTGTAACTGTTGGTGGTTGTAACTATCAAGTAGAAATTTGTGTACTATGTCAATTAACATAACCAGGGCGAGTTAAGGTACTTAGTTTCAGGAATGCCGGACCATGTTCGAATAGTCTAACAGATGAACAGATTATATTAGGAGCCGAAAGTCAGTTAATGTCGCCTTTAAGTTTATGGCTCGATTTATGTAATAATAATCTACCACCTTGCAAAAATTCACCACCTTTTGTTGTTACTTTAGAAACACCAATTTGTTGGAAAATACTATTAGACTATCAGGACTTACAGGATTCTACAAATAATATTTATTTGAATATACCTTGTGATGATGACGCCTATTGCGAAGTTGAACATAAATATTGTAAGGATAAATATGGAGTGAAACATCATACAACAGGGTCATATATGGGATATAATTTCGATCCTGAATGTACATTAGAATCACATGAAATAACAAGACCCGTAGTTTTGCATGGAGAATCAGAATGTTTTAAAATATATACTCCTTGTAACGATTGAAAGCTGGAGAAATCATGAAAAAAACAGTAGTAATGATTTTACTAACGATAATTAGTCCAATTGTATCTTTGTCCAATATTTGGGAAAAAGCTGATGGACCCAATAAGTATGTACTTCTTTATAAAATATTTACATATAATGATGAGTTTTATGTTACTGAAAATTCAGGACTTGAGAAAACTTATAAATATAACGATAATAGTTGGAGTAAATTAGACACAGGATTCTTTTATAATAAAGGTATGGTATTTCATTTTGATCAGAAAGGTGAAATAATTTTTGCTTCCATTGGCAAAAAAATGTATTTGTCTTATGATGCAGGTAAAAGTTGGAAAGAGTTTGACACACTAGATGGAAATACTAGGTACAAGACCGTTGCTATTGTAGACTCTACTATTTTTTTACAGGCTAATGAATTTGCATGTCTTCACAAACTAGAGAAAGGGTCAGATACTTTAGAAAAGGTGTATCTTTCAGATAGTAAAGTTGATTCTATATATGCAGATAAAATTATATCAAATGGAGATTATATATTTGCTGCTGATTTAAGAGATCATTTCAGTGGAGTAGATAGTGATGGTAAGCTGTATATATCAAAAGATAAAGGTAAAAGCTGGCAATTGTCGCAATCCATAAATCAACAAATTAAAAATTTACTCTTTCTCGACAATACGTTATTTGCATTTACTTCTGATAATGGATTATACCTCTCTAAAGACAAGGGTGAAACTTGGACTACAGACACAACGGTTAATTTGCATGTTACGCAAGTAGTTTCTTATAAAAATAAGATATTTGCTTGTGGTAATCAAATCAATATATCTACAGATAATGGTAAATCCTGGAACATTAGTAAAAACAATGGATTAGATAATCAAACATGTAAAGATATTATTGTCAATAAAGATACATTATACTATTTAACATATAGTTCTATTGCTTACTACTCTATTGATGGAGGTATGCAATGGAAAAGAAGATCGCCTTTGACAGATCATTTCGCACATAGATCAATAGTAAAAGAACGAGATACATTATTTTCTACTGGTGGTCTAACAATTAATTTTTCATCTAACAATGGCAAATCTTGGGGAATGTATAGTGATAGTTTATATTATAAAAATACTTTGTTAAATGAGTTGATAATAGAGGATAGTATTTTTATTGTAGTGAATGATAGATTTACAAGTTTCTATATTTCTACAGATTACGGAAAATCTTGGAGATATGAAAATTTGGGTAAGCAAACTTCAGAAAGCTGGATTGGTGATATAATCATTATGGATAACAGAATTTTATTAACTAGTACTTTATTTGGAAACTATTATTCAGTAGATGCTGGTCTCAATTGGGAGTTCTTTGAAAATGAAGTTTTTGACAAAGATCTCAATATTGATAAATATTTTAGGTTAAGTGATTCGGATTTAATCCTTTACAGTAAGGAAGGTTTATATAAGACTTATGATAACGGTATTTCTTGGGAGTTTGAAAAAACAGAGAATAAAGAGAAGATGGTTCATAGTTATTCATATAGGGAAGGAGTTAATATTTATACAATGGACTTTATTAATCATCAATTATTTAAGTCCACTGATTTAGGAAGAACATGGATTGACTTAGGAGTAAATATTGAATCTGACCTTTACTGGCTTCATTTAATTCCATATTATGGAAGTTTGATTCTATTGACTAATACGAATGTTTTTGTTTCCAATAATGATGGGAAAGATTGGAAAAAATATGAGGTAGATTTATTAATGCCAAATGGTAAAGTACTATATTTCTATAGAGGAATTGTATCAGATGAGTATCTGGTGTTATCTTCTGAGTCTGGTATTTGGCGAGCCAAACTCTCCGACCTAGGTATAGAGGTCAAATCATCAGTCGAATCAGAAATAGAACGAAACTATCTTTACACATATCCACCTTACCCGAACCCAGCAAAATCAGAGGTTAAGGTGCTGTTTTATTGGGATATAAATATACCTATGACAGCAGATGATATTAGTATATATGATATAACAGGTAAAAAAATAGATGCCATAGGTAAAATTAGCTTAGTTAAGCTAGAAAGCCATTACGGTAATTTAATCTGGGACTGCTCATCAGCTCAGCCAGGTATTTACCTAATCAACATTAAGCACGGCACAGAAGAGAAAGCCGTAAAAGTGGTGGTGGAGTAAAATACGAAAAAAGGGACAGTTTAATTAAACTGCCCCTTTTCTATTTAAAAAACATAATAACTAAAAGCTCAATTACTCTTCGCTAGAGTTATCTCTTTCAGCTTTTCAAAGTCTTCTTTCTCTAAGTTATAGTGAGCATTGCAATACTGACAAACAAGCTCATTTTCGTTATTTTCTTCCATTTCTACAATCATCTTGTGCGGGAAAGTCACCAAGCTATTTATATACTTGTCTTTTGAGCATCTACAAAAGAAATCAACTTGAGTGGAGTCTAGTAATGTATATTCAAATGGGAGTACTTCAGCAATGATTTCTTCAGGAGTTTTACCTTGTTTCAATAGCTCTGAAAGTCTATCCAGGTTTTGTAGATTATCCACTACCATCGCCAAATCTTCCTCAGAAGCTCCTGGTAATGCTTGTATCATAATACCACCAGAATGACTTATAAGGCCATTCTCATCTAATGCAACATCGAGTATTAGAGAGGTTGGAATCTGTTCGGATTGGGAGAAATAATAAGCAATATCTGTTGCAATGTCTCCCTTCACTATTTCAATGATTCCATTAGTCGGCTCAGATTTGTTATAAAGAACTTTACTGACTGTAAGTAGCCCAAGTCCTATAAAATCACTGTTCTCTACTTCCGCAATATTAATATCTTTAGATTGAACAGCATAGCCCCTTACTTCACCAACTCTAAGTGCTTCGGCAAATAATTTAGGTACGAAACCATTACTATTCATTTCTAAAACAACTCGTTCTTCACCTTTAAGTGTAGATGCAATCATAGAAGCAGCCGACAATAGTTTTGCTAGTAAGGTAGCAGGTACAAAACCAAGTTGATGGTTATTCTGAGCTGTTTTTACAGCAACAGTATTTTTAATTGCAATTGCACGTATTTGCTTATCTTTAGCAAGCACTCTGATTACTCTGTCTCTAAGACGGATTTCTCTTTTTATTTCTTCATTTGATTTCATTTGAATGCTGGTATTCCAGTTATATGTTGACCTAAAATTAAAGTATGTATATCATGAGTTCCTTCATACGTATATACTGACTCTAAATTATTTGCATGTCGCATTATTGGATATTCACTCAATATACCATTCGCACCATGAATTTCTCTAGCCATTCTGCTTGATTCTAAAGCTATCTTAACGTTATTTCTCTTAGCAAAAGAAATATGCTCAGGCAAGAAATTACCTGATTCCATTAATCTACCTACTCTGTAAGCAACTAATTGTGCTTTTGAAATCTCACTAAACATATATACTAGCTTTTCTTGAACCATTTGGAAACCAGCTATAGGTTTCTCAAATTGTATTCTAGATTTAGAGTAATTAATAGATGACTCATATACTTGCATTGCAGCACCTATAGCACCGTAAGCTATGCCATATCTCGCTTGAGTTAGGCAGCTAAGGGGACCTTTTAATCCATCTATATTTAGTCTATTTATTTCCGGTACTTCAACATCTTGGAATATTAGCTCAGAAGTTACAGAAGCTCTGAGTGAATGCTTGTTCTTCATTTCTGGAGCAGAGAAGCCTTTCATTCCTTTCTCAACAAGAAATCCAGTTATTCTACCATCTAATTTTGCCCAAACTACAGCGACATCTGCTAAAGAACCATTAGTTATCCACATCTTTGCACCATTGAGTAGATATCCACCATCTATTTTTTTTGCATTAGTGAGCATACCACTCGGATTAGATCCATGATCTGGTTCCGTTAATCCGAAACAACCTATAGCTTTTCCTGTTGCTAATTTAGGAAGCCATTCTTGTTTTTTTTCTTCATTTGCATAAGATTCTATCGGATACATAACAAGTGAATTTTGGACAGATGCAAATGAACGCACACCTGAATCACCTCTCTCTAACTCTTGCATAGCCAAGCCGTAAGTCGTGTAGTTAGCACCAGCTCCACCGTATTTCTCAGAAGTTTTTATACCAAACATTCCCATATTACCTAACTTTTCTGTTAGCTCCATAGGGAATGTACCTTGCATATAATGTTCCTCAATAATAGGAATAATTTGTTCATCTACGAACTCTCTTACAGAGTTTCTAACCATCAATTCTTCTTCAGTATATAGTTCATCTATTCTGAAAAAATCAGTACCTTGAAATGCCATTTTTTGATTCCTCATTTTTAAATTTATACAAACTTAATAATAAATGATTAAACGAAATTCAATATAATCAGTGAATAACATTGCCGATTATATAATTTTTCTTATTTTTGTATGACATCGTTGGGCCAAAGAGCCCATTTTTTATTTATTAATGGTTATTGAAAAATGGCACGAAAAAAAGCCAAACATACAATTGACAAAAAAATGATCATAGAAGCATTTGCTGATATGGCGAAATCAAAGAATATTGACAGAGATTTGCTTCAAGGTGTTTTAGAAGAAACTCTATCTATGATAGTAAGAAAAAAATACGGTATGGAATCAAACTTCGATATCATCGTGAATATGCAGCAAGGTGATATAGAAATCTATATGATGAGAGATATAGTAGATGAAGTAGAAGATCCTGAATTACAGATAAGTGTAGAACAAGCTAACTTGCATGCACCAGAAGGTGAAGAGTTTGAAGCAGGCGAAGAGTTCATAGAAGAGATTACATTAGATAATCTTGCTGATAATTTCGGAAGAAGATTAATTGCTCTTGCTTCGCAGAACTTGAATCAAAAAATACGTGACATTGAGAAAGATCAAATTTATAACGACTATGTAAATAAAGTAGGCGATATTATTATCGGTGAAATTTACCAAGTTCGTCGTAATGATATTTTAGTTTTACATGATAAAGTTGAAGTTCGTTTACCTCGTGAAGAGCAAATACATGGTGAAACTTATCGTTATAAAAAGAATCAAACAATCAAAGCAGTGGTTAAAGAAGTTAGACGTTCTAGTCAAGGTGGTCATCCAGATATAATTATATCTAGAGCTTCTAAAGAATATCTATCGAGATTATTTGAAGTTGAGATTCCTGAGATTTATGACGGAATAATTCAAATCAAAGCAATAGAAAGAGAAGCTGGCGAAAGATCAAAGGTGGCTGTTATGTCATTCGACGATAGAGTTGATCCAGTTGGTGCTTGCGTTGGAATGAAAGGTATTCGTATTCACTCAATCGTACGTGAGCTTAATAATGAGAATATTGATTTAGTAGAATGGTCAGAAGATGATGCAGAATTTATCAAAAGAGCATTGTCTCCAGCTAAAATAAAAGAAGTTCAAATAGATAAAGAAACAAGATCTGCTAATGTAGTAGTACCTGATGATCAGGTAAGCTTTGCAATTGGTAAGAGCGGTCAGAACGTTCGTTTGGCATCTAAACTAACTGGTTATAACCTAACTCTTATCAAAGAAGGTGGGGAAGACATAGACTTAGATGAATTCAAGGTAGAATTTGGTGATGACCTTTACGATGAATTAGTTTCTATGAGAATAGAAACTGCGAGAGAATTCCTTGAAACAGCTCCAGAGGAGTTATTAGAGATAGAAGGAATGTCAAAACAGTTATTATTAGAACTACGTTCTATTATATTAATTGAGTTTGATGAAAGAGAATCTCAAGCAATGAAAGATAGAATTAATAATGCAGAAATCGGTTATATAGATTCTGCTGAAAGTGTTGCTACTACTGATAACAAAGAAGAAGAAGTTTCTGAAGAAGTCGCAGTTGAGCCAGAAGCTAAAGAAAAAGTTTCTGAAGAAGTTGCAGTTGTGACTAAAGTAAAAGAAGAAGAAGTTCTGGATGAAACAGAAGAAAAAGAAGACGAAAGTACTGAAAAATAAATCAGTAGAATGCCTCAAAAGGGTAAAATTTAATTAAATATACAAGTTTATGGCTGTTAAGAAAATAAGACTATTTAAGATTGCATCGGAAATCAACATTGGTAAAGAAACCATAGTAGAATACCTGCAATCAAAAGGATTCGATATCCAAAACAAACCAACATCAATTCTAACTGAACCGATGATGGAAGCTGTTTTTGAAAAATTCAAAAAAGAAATGCAAGCAGCCGAAAGTCAAAGAAAGAAAATCCAAATCCACAAGGATATTAGAGAAGAGACTAAACATCTAATCGAAGAAAGAAACAAGGAAAAAGCTGAAAAAGAAGAGCCGACTCCTGCTCCAAAAGTCGCTGTTGTAGAAGAACCTACTCCAGAAGTTGAAGAAACTCCTGTTGCTGAACCAATAGTAATAGAAGAGGCACCTGAAGTAGTTGAAGAAACTGAATCTGAACCCGAATTAGCAAAAGTAGAAACTCCAGTTACAGAAGAAGTTCCTGAGAAAATAGAAGCTAAAAAGGAACCAAATCCTGAATTCCCTGTTAAAAAGAAAAGAGATATACATGTTGGTAAGCCGGTAAAAGAACATCAGGCCGATGATATAAAGGGTCTTAAAGTAGTTGGTAAAATTGAAATAGTTTCTGAAAGAAGAAAGAAAAAAAGTAGAAAACCAGAACGACCAGTATCAAAAGATGTAAAAGCTGCAGATGATAATGCTGCTTCTCCAAAGAAAAGAAAACCTCGCGAAATAGATATAAAAGAAGAAGCAAACAAAGCTAAAGATGCTAAAAAACCTCTTACTAAGAGAAGAAGAAAATCTATTCGTGAGCAAATAAGCGAAGAAGATGTTCAAAAAGCAATCAAGAAAACACTAGCAGGAATGGAAGATTCTGGTGCTAGCTCACGTACTAAAGCTAGAATGAAAAGAAAAGCAGAAAGACAAGAGAAAGAGCAGATTGCAGAAGAAAAAAGAGTAATAGAAGAGCAAGTATTAAAGCTAACTGAATACGTGACTACTGCTGACATGAGTGAGCAGATGGGCATAGATATTAACGAAATCATACTAAAATGTATGCAGTTAGGTTTGATGGTAACTATCAATCAGAGATTAGATAAAGATACAATTACTCTAATAGCTGATGATTATGGTTTCGAAGTTGAGTTCGTAGATGAACAGACTTTGGAAGCAGTAAAAGATATAGAAGATGAAGAGGAAAACTTAGAACCAAGACCACCTATTGTAACAATAATGGGTCACGTAGATCATGGTAAGACATCACTTCTTGATTATGTTCGTAATGCGAACGTAGTAGCTGGTGAGTCTGGTGGTATTACTCAGCACATTGGTGCTTATATGGTTCAAAACGACGATGGAAGACGTATCACATTCTTAGATACACCTGGTCACGAAGCATTTACTGCTATGCGTGCACGTGGTGCTCAGATTACGGATATAGTAGTATTAGTTGTTGCTGCAGATGATAGTGTGATGCCTCAAACTAAGGAAGCAATCTCACATGCAAGAGCAGCTGAAGTTCCGATTGTTGTGGCTATTAATAAGATTGATAAACCTGATGCAAATCCAGATAGGATAATGCAACAACTTTCTGATGAAGGTGTGCTGGTAGAGGATTGGGGTGGTAAATTCCAAACGGCTCAAATCTCTGCGAAAACTGGTTTAGGAATTGATGTATTATTAGAAAAAATACTATTGGAAGCTGATTTACTTGAACTAAAAGCAAATCCTAACAGGGTTGCACGTGGGACAGTAGTAGAAGCTCACTTAGACAAAGGTTTAGGCCCTGTGGCAACAGTTGTTGTACAGAAAGGTACACTTAATCAAGGTGATTCATTCATCGCTGGTACTGTTTGGGGAAGAGTTAGAACAATGTTCGATGAAAGAAACAAAGTTGTAAATAATATTGGACCATCGCAGCCGGTTAAACTTATTGGTTTTGATAAATTACCTTCAGCTGGTGATATATTTATGATAGTCGGTTCAGATACTGAAGCTCGTAATATTGCTGCTGAAAGAAGAGCATTGAAACGCGAGCAAGAAATGCGTCAAGTTAGACATACTACTTTAGATGATATTTCTAACCAAATCAAGATTGGTGGAGTTGAAATACTAAATATAATTCTAAAAGCTGACGTGTCAGGTTCACTAGAAGCTCTTTCTGATTCATTATTAAAACTATCACGATCTGAAGTTAAAATAAATCTATTGCACAAAGGTGTTGGTGCAGTAACAGAGAACGATGTTAATTTAGCAATAGCTTCGGGTGCTATCATTCTTGGTTTCCAAGTAAATGTACCACCTGCTATTGAGATACTAGCCAAAGATGAAGAAGTAGAAATAAGAAACTATGACATTATCTATGATTGTATAAATGACATTACTCATGCCTTAGAGGGTATGTTAAAACCTGAATTCAAAGAAGAAATAACTTCTACTATTGAAGTAAGACAAACTTTCAAAATTAGTAGAACAGGTACTATTGCTGGTTGCTATGTATTAGAAGGTAAAGTGTCTAAGTCTGATAGCATTAGACTACTTAGGAATGGACTGCCTGTTTTCGACGGTAAAATGGCTTCATTGAAAAGAGAAAAAGATGACGTGAGAGAAGTTAAATCTAAGTTTGAATGTGGTATTATGTTAGATGGATTCAATGATATTAATGTCGGAGATATACTAGAGACTTACAAAGAAGTAGAAGTTAAACGTAAATTCAAGAGCTAATATGTCACTAAGAACTGAAAAAGTAGGAAGTCTAATAAAAGAGATAATTGCCAAACCAATTTCTGATTTAGCGATACAAGCTAAAGCAGGAATGGCGACTGTGACCTCTGTAGTTATTGCACCTGATTTGCAACTCGCTAAAGTTAATGTAAGTTGTTTTGCAGGTAGAACTAAACCAGAGGATTTTATTAAATTTCTTGATTCTAACAAATATATTATTAAAGATGTAATTGCCAAAGAAGCTAGGTTGAGATTTATCCCTGAAATTAAATTCTATTTAGATGATACTCTAGACCAAATGGACAAAATCCAAGATATATTAGACAAGAATAAAAGCAAATAATGTGCTATTTATAGATAAAAATACTAAAATTTCTAAAACAGAAATTCAACAAGAAGCCCAAGAAAATGGGCTTTTCTTGTATATAGACAAAGAACAAGATTGGACTTCTCACGATGTAGTGGCAAAGCTACGTCCTATGCTAAAAATCAAGAAGATTGGGCATTCTGGCACTTTGGATCCACTTGCTACTGGTTTACTTATAGTTGCTGTTGGTAGAGGTGCAACTAAGCAAATATCTGATCTTCAAGCAAAGTCAAAAGTCTATATTGGAACTATGAAAATAGGTGCTTCTACTAAAACTGATGATGCAGAAGGTGAAGAAGAGAATATTTGCGATATAACACACATAACAAAAGAGAATATCGAATCTGCTTTTTCAAAAATGCAAGGCGAAATAGCTCAAATACCTCCTATGTTTTCTGCTAAGAAGGTTAATGGACAAAAATTATATCATTTGGCAAGAAAGGACATTGAAATTGAACTTCAGCCGTCCTATGTAACGTTGTATAAAAACACGATAACTAGTATTGATTTACCTTATATTCATTTCGAAGTACATTGCTCCAAAGGTACATATATCCGAGCTATTGCGCGTGATATTGGAAAAGAACTAGGTGTTGGTGGCTACCTAACATGGCTTAGAAGAACTTATATCGAAGAACATAGTGTTGAAAATGCAGTTACTCTAACCGAACTTCAAAAAATCATAGATGACAATGAAAGTATATAGAGATTTTGACGAAATAGAATTCGATAAAAATACAGTCCTTACCGTTGGTACGTTTGATGGAGTACATCGTGGTCATAATACTATACTAAATCGCTTAAAAGAAATATCAAAAGAAGAATCGCTTAGAACAGTAGTTCTTACTATGGAACCACATCCCAGAATAGTACTACAAAAAGATGATAAACCACCTATCTCATTGCTAACAAACATCAACGAAAGAATAACAGAGTTCAGAAGGCAAGGAATAGAGAACTGTGTTGTTATGACTTTTTCTTATGAGTTCTCTCAGATTCCTGCAGAAGAATTTATCAGAGAGTATTTGTCCAAAAAAGTAGGTATGAGCAAAATACTAGTTGGCTATGACCACATGTTTGGTAAGAATAGAGATGGTGATGAGAAGTTATTAGAGAGATTAGGGCAAGAATTAGACTTTGAAGTAGAAAGAATAGAGGCAATGGAGGATCACGAAGTGATAATCTCTAGTACAAAGATACGTAATGCCCTAAAAGAAAATGAAATTGAAAAAGCGAATGAGATGCTCGGCTACGATTATATGATACAAGGTATAGTAGTAAAGGGTGATGGAAGGGGTAAGCAACTAGGGTTTCCTACAGCTAATCTTATACCTCCAAATTTGTACAAACTAGTGCCTGCTAATGGTGTTTATATCGTATCTTCTATAATAGGGGATAAGTTATATTATGGACTAGTGAATATAGGGACACGTCCCACATTCCATGATCAAGATGCAAGTACTATCGAGGTACATTTTTTAGATTTGGATATGAATCTATATGGGACAGAGCTTTACATTAATTTTCACAAGTTCATTAGAAGTGAAAAGAAGTTCAATGGACCAACAGAATTAGTCAAACAAATCAATATTGATAAAGAATTTGCTATAAATTATATAGCTAACTTAAAATAAATTTTATATAATCAATTTATATTCTTAATTTTGTGTTTATTGTAAAATCGGAAATCGGAGAGTTTGGAGTATGATTACTCAAGAAACAAAAGCAATGATAGTAAAGAAGTATGGTGATTCACCTAAAGACTCTGGTAAACCAGAAGTTCAAGTAGCTTTACTTACTGCTCGTATCATAGACCTAACTGGTCACGTTACTGCTAATAAGAAAGATGTTCACTCTAGAAGAGGACTTATTAGTCTAGTAAACAAAAGAAGAACGCTATTGAATTATTTAGCTAAAAATGATATTACACGTTATCGTACTATCATTGGCGAATTAAATTTAAGAAAGTAAGAAATATTAAAAAACGGCTATCAAAAGCCGTTTTTTGTTTTATGTTATTGCAGGTAGTAAATGTGCCACTCTCTGAATTTAGTTAAGTATTTCATAGTTGAAATTTTTAATTAAGTTCAGATTGACATGTTCCGCCTGCTTTTTTATTATTAATTAAATTAGAGGTGTTTAAATGTCTTTAAACAATCCTATACGTGTATCTGCCGAAATAGATGGGCAAACATACACACTAGAAACTGGCAGATTTGCCAAATTTGCAAATGGTAATGTAATGATGAGTTGTGGCGACACAATGGTACTTGTCAATGCTATTGCTTCGAGTAGAGAAATGGATGTAGATTTTCTTCCATTAATGGTTGATTATCGTGAGAGAATGTCTGCATCAGGTAAAATTCCTGGTGGATTTTTGAAAAGAGAAAGTCGTCCTTCAACTAAAGAAATTTTAGTTGCTCGTCTTATAGATAGACCTCTACGTCCGCTATTTCCTAAAAGCTGGCGTTTTGATACTCAGCTAATCGCTTGGGTTATGTCTGCAGAACCTGAAATTGACCCAGAAAATATAACAGCTACAGGTGCTTCAGCAGCATTACTAATCTCTGATATCCCATTTGCTGGTCCAATGTCAGAAGTTAGAATAGCTAAAATAGATGGTAATTTCAAAGTTAACCCTACTCCTGAAGAACTATTGACAGCTGAAATCGATTTCAGTGTTGCTGGTACTGATGAGTCTATAATGATGGTAGAAGGTGAATGTAATGAGATTAGTGAAGAAGACTTCTTAGAAGTTCTTGACTTTGCTCATGAAAAAATCAAGGAATTTAATAATCTTCAAAAAGAATTATTGAAACTTGTTAATAAAGAGAAAAGAGCAATCACTGAAAAAGAAATTCCAGCTGAAATATACGAAGCTGTAGAAACGGCGGTTTCAGAAAAAACTAAAGTATATGTAAATACTGTAACTACTAAATCAGAAAGACAAGACTCTAGAAATCAACTTAGAGACGAAGCGGTTGCTATAGTAGAAGAAAAATTTGCTGATAACGAAGAATATGCAGATAAATTAGCTGACCATGCTAACAGTTCATTCTCTAAACTAGAGAAAAAACTAATGCGTGAAATGATAATCAAAGATGGTAAGAGACTTGATGGTCGTGGTTTGACTGATGTTAGACCTATCGAAACTGAAATCGGTGTTTTGCCTAGAGTACACGGTTCATCATTATTCACACGTGGTGAAACTCAGAGTTTGACTTCAGTTACTTTAGGTACTGAAAGAGACGAGCAAATGATTGATGGTTTATTACCAACTTATTATACTAACTTCTACTTGCATTACAACTTCCCACCATTCAGTGTTGGTGAAACTGGTAGATATACAGGTGCTGGACGTAGAGAAATAGGTCACGGTGCACTAGCAGAAAGAGCATTATTGAAATTAATGCCTTCTAAAGAAGAATTCCCATACACTGTAAGAATAATCTCGGATATATTAGAATCTAACGGTTCTTCATCTATGGCGACTGTATGTGCTGGTTCTATGGCGCTAATGCACGCTGGTGTCCCACTTAAAAAGCCAGTAGCTGGTATAGCTATGGGTTTGATTAAGGAAGGCGATGACGTTGCTGTATTGACTGATATACTAGGTGATGAAGATTTCTTAGGAGATATGGATTTCAAAGTTGCTGGAACTGTAGATGGTATCACAGCTTGCCAAATGGATATCAAAATTGACGGTTTGTCAGTTGAAATTATGAAAAAAGCTCTTAATCAAGCGAAAGAAGGAAGACTTCACATACTTGACAAGATGAGCGAAACAATTCAACATAAGAGTGAAGAGCTTTCTAAATTTGCTCCTCGTTTCACAACTTTACAAGTTGAAAAAGATGAAATTGGTACAGTGATTGGTTCTGGTGGTGATACTATTAGAGATATCACTAAGCGTAGTAATGCCGTAATCAACATTAATGATGATGGTATAGTAACTATTGCTACAAACAATGATGAAGATGCACAAATCGCTCTTGACATTATCAAAAAACTGTTAGAAAAACCTGAAGAAGGTAAGGTCTATAAAGGTAAAGTAGATAGTGTTCGTGAAGGTTTGGGTGCTATTGTAGAATTCTTACCTAAGAAAAAAGGTTTAGTACACATTTCTGAAATCCAATGGGAAAGAACAGAAAATGTAGCTGATCATTTGGAAGAAGGTCAAGAAATAGACGTAATGCTTCTAGAAGCTACTCGTGACGGTAAATATAGATTAAGTATCCGTGCTTTACTTGAAAAGCCAGAAGGCTACGTAGAAAGACCACCTAGACCTCCTAGAGATAGAGATGATAGAGGTGGAGATAGACGTGGTGGTGATAGAGGCGGCGACAGACGTGGCGGTGGCGGAAGAGATAGAAGATAAGTTAAATCTTTATCTTAAGTTAGATTAAACTAGGGTTGCTATTTATTTAGCAGCCCTTTTTTTTATTCTAATATTGAAATATTTGTAATTTAACTAAATACTGAAATCTGTTAGCAAAACTATTTGTTTGATTTTACGTAATGTATGTGGTAAATGAAAAAACAATACTAGAAAATAACAAAAAGGGGTTGACATGAAAATTGGAGTACTACTATCAGGTTGTGGAGTATATGACGGCTCAGAAATACACGAATCAGTATTTACGCTTTTAGCTATTGAAGAAAATGGGGCAGAGGCAATATGTTTTGCACCTGACAAAGACCAAGCACATGTAATTAATCATCTAGATGGAAGCGTAGAGCAAGGTGAGAAACGTAACGTCCTTAAAGAATCTGCACGTATAGCCAGAGGAAATATAAAATCTATCAACAAAACATCAATCGATGATTTCGATGCATTAGTTATCCCAGGTGGATTTGGTGCAGCTAAGAATTTGAATAGATGGGCGTTTGACGGTCCAGATGGCGATATAGACCCAGCTGTGAAACATCTGATAATTGATATGGTTAATGCAAAAAAGCCAATTGCAGCACTATGTATGGGGCCTACAGTAATAGCCAAAGCACTACAAGGGTCAGGAATTGGTACTAAACTAACTGTTGGTACGAATAAAGAAAAATCTCCTTATGAAATCAAAGAAATTAGTGATGGAATGGAATCTCTCGGTGTTATGTCTGTTATGAAAACAATAGATGAAATATGTTATGATGAAGAAAATAAGATTGTTACGGCACCTTGCTATATGATGCAAGCATCAATTAGTCAAGTCCGAGCTAATACAAAACAAGCAATTGATAAGTTGGTTTCCATAATTAAAAAGTAATTATGGCATAAGCTTAGTTCTAAGTTCGAAATCATTAGTGGGTATTTTATTCATATTCAATTTTAAATATCCACCATTGAGCCATAACTGAACTTGATCACCATAATTAGAACTCATCGGGTCTCCAGATGAACCACCTGGTAATATCATATACACCAAACTATCGCTCATATCAGTAATGAATCTCATAGAAGCTGAAACAATAACATTATTAGGGTCAGTGTGGCGTGATTCTGTATTGTATAAAGTAGTATTGTCTCCACCTAATCCAACAGGTTTTAGGTTAACTGCAGGACCAATGAACTTGTTATCACCAAATAAATGATTCAATTTTAGCTTTCTAACTTCTCCATAAGTCAAGTTACTAATTCCGTCAATCCCGTATTTGTCAATTAAGTCTTTAATCGCTTTTCGGAAAGATCGGAATATTATTACTTCTTTATTTTCTCTGACAGATGTTTTAATATTATCGAAAAGAATATGATTTTCTGTTTTCAATAATTGGATTATCAATCTATCTGGATAATTAGTTAAAAAATTGTAGTGGTTATAACTTGATTTTCCCAACTCATCTTTTATAGTTTCTTCAATTAAGACTCTTTTGAAAAAATTATAAATTAATGGTTCATTTAAATCTTTAGAAAGTATAACATTCCATTTCAAAAGTTTATTCAATGCTTTAATTTCTTGCTCGTTTAATCTGTCTTTTACTCTTTTGAGTGTTGGTAGAGTTAACTTTAGCAAATCATTTGAATAAGGGGAATAATTATCCATTTGCATGAACTCAAAATCTCTTATAGTCGTGAAGTTTTTTTCACTTAGAAGTTGTTCTATTCTCCTAGCTCTGGAATCTGGCTCCCAATTATGTGAAATAAAAACATCATCAGGATAGAAATTGTTATTTGCAGCTAACACATATCCATCTTTTTCAACCTCAAGTTCACCTATTCCAGCAAGACTTTTATAACCGTCCCATCTGTATTCTTTTTCCCAATAAGGGTTTATAAAACTCGGATCTGTTTTTACCCTTATCGGAATATTACCAACGGGTAATTTGGCAACTTTCCCTGTTTTATCGGCATAATTGAAAACCAAAGCAGGGGCATTCCATCCATTTAGAGCAGCCCGAAACTCTTTATAATTATTAGCTTTGTTTAGATTATATAAGCACTTTACTTCATCCGATTCTTTATTAGCAACCCAATCAAAGCATATATTATACTCATTGAAAAATTTATTTTTTGATTTATTATCATTCCATATATGAGATTCAGATAGAAGTGCTGACATTTTAGTACGCTTTCTGTAATACTGATGTCCTTCTTTTCCGTTTATTTTAATCGTATCTCTCACGAAATTGAATTCGACTTCCTTACCATTTTCATCTATATAAAAGTCATCATTCTTACCTTTTTTAACTAAGTAAATATCACAGATATCAGCCATAACGTTAGTTATTCCCCAAGTTATTGAATCGTTTCTACCTGCTATTATAGATGGATTACCAGGTATAGAATATCCTATTACATTTATATTGGGAGAGCTGATATGCATTTGATACCATCGTGATGGTAGGTTGATTGGTAGGTGTGGGTCATTTGCTAGTATTGTGTGCTTCTCATTATCATCTTTGAAAGAAATGGCCCAAGAGTTACTCCCTGTATAACCAGTCCCAAAATCACTAATTAAACTTGAAATAAAGTTGGAATCAAATTCGGGCAATAAGATTGAATTTGTGTCTCGCATTTCTGATATTGCGGTTTCTTTATCGTTAGGAATAAAGACGTTAGCCCTGTCCTTTCCTATTTTCATTGCTATTTCTGATAGTGCAAAGTCAGACCAAAAACTAAAGCTCATTTCAAAAGCCATTAATTTACCAATTAGGACTGAGTGATATGGTTGCCATTCTTCTGGCTCATAGTCCAATGCACCAAATTCAAATTGAAGCTTATCTTTGTTATTCTTGATAAAGCTATTGACACCTGCTGAATAGTATTTAAGAATTTCTTTGGATTGATTAGACATCTTTTTGAGAGATTTACGCGCTAAGTTTCCCATTTCTAAGCTTCTGAGGAATAAATCTTGATTAAAAGTTTTTTCACCAAATGCTTCAGATAGTCTCCCCTCGGCAGCACGTCTCATAATATCCATCTGCCATAATCTATCTTTCGCCTGATAATATCCGATTGCAAAAAATAGATCCTGTTCGTTTTTGGCAATTATATGCGGGATACCATTGAAGTTCTCATATACTTCAACTTCATCCTTCAATTGCGAAGATACTACTTCGGAATAATCACTATCTAATCCAATCCGAGTTATACTAACCGAGAAAATTAGTATTGCAATTGATAATACTATTATAGTAATTAGGAAAGCAGATACATTTCTAAAGAACATCTACTTTATCCATCCATTGCTCTTATACCATTCAAAAGTCATCTTAAATCCTTCTTCTAAACTATACTTCTGTTCATATCCGAAGTCTTTTTTAGCTTTCTCTACAGAACAAGTCCAGTATTTCTGAATGAAATCTATACTTTTCTCAGAGTCAAATACAGGTGGTTTCCCAGTTATTTTCCCAATCATCCCATTTACATTCCCCATGACCTTAACTATAGAGTGGGGGATACGTAGTTTCATTATTTTATCTCTTCCAGCAGCTGTACCCATAGCATTTATAATTTCGGTCCAATTATAGTACATTTCAGAAGCTATAAAATATGATTCACCAATTGAATTATTAGATAATGCTGCTTCTATAATCCCTCTCGACAAATCCATAGAACTAACTAAACTGACGTATTTATCATCAAACCCAATTAGAGTACCAATACCTTTCTGTGCTGCCTGGAACATAGGTAATGTTGCTGAATCCCTTGGACCATAAACTGCGGGTGGTCTGACTATAGTTATTGGAAGTATATTCTGATTTTCATTTAAATAGTCTTCAGTCATTTTTTTACTTTTACCGTAGGAAGTAAGAGGATTGTGTAATTGTTCTTCTGTCGAAATATCTTCCAATGACTTAGATGGACCTACAGCTGTTTGACTAGATACATGTAAGAACCTTTGTAGATTAGGAGCAGAGTATTTAGCCGCTTCGAAAAGATTCTTTGTACCTGTTAGGTTTGCACGAACAAAATCATCCAAGCTTCTAGCAGCAGTGAGTCCAGCAGAGTGGAAAATAACATCTACATCTTTAACTACTTTTTTAAGAGCTTCTTTATCAGAAAGTGAAGCCTCTACGAGTTCATAACCTTTGTTTTCTACCCACCTCAAATTACTAGACTTACGAACGATACATATAACATCCGCTCCTTTTTCCTTCATTTGGTCAGCTATATGGCTTCCAATAAACCCTGTCGCTCCAGTTACCAAAACTTTCATATCTTTTCCGTTTGATTAATTATTTATACAAATCTAACAGTATTATTTGAGTTGCTCTATAAGATTGGATAAATTGTAAAAAAAAAATGACACAATGAAAAAAATCTCCGAAATTCTTAATGAGAAATGCATAATTCTCAATTCAGAGTTGAATGATAAAGACGAAATTATAGAAAAATTAGTTGAGTTAGCCACCAAATCTGGTAACATTACCAACACTTCCAAGGTATTAGAAGAAGTATTCGTTCGAGAAAATCTAATGTCAACAGGAATTGGCAACAATATTGCTATACCACATACTAAGTCAGAAGATATAAAAGAACTAACAGCTGCTATGATAACTCTAAGTAAGCCGGTTAATTTTGATTCTTTGGACGGAAAAAAAGTATCTATTGTTTTTTTAATTCTTAGTAATAGCGAAGAGTTAGGATTGCATATAAAAGCATTAAGTAAAATATCGAAAATATTAAATAATAGAAGTTTTTTCGGGGATATACTAAATGTTTCCAAAAACGCTGAAGTTATCGAACTTTTCGATAATTTTGAGAATTAGAAACAGGCAATTTGCAGAGAAGTAATGCGTCTCAGTTTTTTAAATTTGAAAATTAATTTTTAACAATTATAAAGTTGATAAAGTGATTGACTTAAACCAAGCCTTCGAAGAAGAGTTGTATTATGACTTTCTTAAAGATCCGAGTTCTGTGAGTTCGGAATGGAGAGATTATTTCTCAAAAGCAAATGGGAAATCCATTGCTACAATACCCGTTAATGGTAGAGGTGAGACAGTACATGTTTCGCATGTAGTAGCTGACAGCACTCCGCATGCTGACAGAATAGACTTGGACAAATTAACCGAATTACCGAATATACCTACTAAAATAGCAGAGAATATGGAGGAAAGTTTGACTGTTCCTACTGCCACTTCAGTTAGGTCGATTCCTGTTAAACCATTAGATGAAAACAGAAGAATCATAAATAAATATTTGATTAGACAAAGAAGATCAAGAATTTCATTTTCTCACCTTCTTCTTTGGGCCATAGTTAGAACGCTTAAAGAATATCCAGCAATGAATGATAATTTCGTTAAAAAAGATGGTAAATACTATCGTCAAATAAATAACGAGATTAATATCGGTGTAGCTGTAGATGTTGAGAAAAAGAATGGTGATAGACTTTTGCTTGTTCCAAATCTAAAAGATGCTGGGAGTATGAATTTCTCTGAATTTATAGAGAAATTATCTGATTTGATAAACAGAGCAAAGAATAGCAAGATCACACTAGACGAACTAGAAGGTACAACTGTATCTTTGACTAACCCTGGTATGATGGGCACTATAATGTCTGTACCTAGATTGATGAATGGTCAAGGTATGATAATTGCATCGGGATCTATCGATTTCCCTGCAGAATTTTCTGCAGTACAACCAGACAAATTAACTGAACTGGCTATTTCAAAAGTTGTAAGTATCACTAATACTTATGATCATAGAATAATCCAAGGTGCCGAATCAGCAGAATTTCTTAGATATATGCACCAGTTATTACTTGGTGAAAATAGATTCTATGACCAAATTTTTGCAAGTCTTCGTATTCCTTTTAGTCCTGTCAAGTGGGAAATAGATAATTCAGATTTTAGAAAATCTGAGATGAACCATAGACAAGAGAAAAGCACACATGTTATGTCTCTTATCAACTCATATCGTGTAAGGGGGCATCTATTAGCTAATATCAACCCGTTCGGTATGTCTAGTTACTCATATCCAGAATTGGATATGTCTTACTATGGTCTGAATATCTGGGATTTAGAGAGAAGCTTCCCTTCAGTTGACTCTTGGGATAAAGAGCAAATGACGCTAAGAGAAATTTTAGAGTTGATGCGAGATACTTATTGTGGTACAATTGGTATTGAGTTTATGTATATCCAAGATATTTCAAAGAAGAATTGGATAAAAAATACTCTAGAATCTTCAAGAAATAGCTTGAAATTCGAAAAAGAAGAAAGAAAAAATATACTCAGAAAATTAATACATGCTGAAACCTTCGAAGATTTCCTTCATAAGAAATTCATAGGTCAGAAGCGATTCAGTTTAGAAGGTGCAGAATCATTAATAGTAATGATAGATCAACTCTTACAAGATTCGGCAAACTCTAATACTGAACAAGCTGTATTAGGAATGGCACATAGAGGAAGACTTAATGTATTGGTAAACAATGCTGGTAAAAGCTTTAAAGCGATTTTCAATGAGTTTGATGGAGATATTAGTCCTCAGGATTATCATGGTTCTGGAGATGTGAAATATCACTTAGGTCAAACAAATGAATATACTTCATTGAAAAACAACAAAATGGCTGTTCATCTACTACCAAATCCAAGTCATTTGGAAATAGTAAACCCTGTAGTATTAGGTTTCTGTAGATCATTAGTTGATGAGAACTACGATGGAGATTACTCCAAAGTATTGCCAATACTTGTACACGGTGATGCTGCATTCGCTGGTCAAGGTATAAGCCAAGAAGTACTTAATCTGGCAAAATTAGAAGGGTACACCACTGGTGGAACTATACATATAATTGTAAATAATCAGATTGGTTTTACTACATCTGTTGAAGATGCTCGTTCTACTTATTATGCAACTGATGTAGCTAAGATGTTACAAATCCCTATTTTACATGTTAATGGTGATGATCCAGAAGCAGTAGCACAAGCTGCTATTTTTGCACTTAATTATAGAAATAAATATAATGAAGATGTCATAATTGATATGCTTTGTTTTAGAAAGTATGGTCATAACGAAGGTGATGAGCCGAGTTATACTCAACCTCTGATGTATAAGAAAATTCGTTCAATGAAATCTACTAGAGAAATTTATGAAGAGGAATTAGTTTCTACGGGTGTTTTATCTAAAGAAGAAGTAAATGAATTAAATAATACATATACTAATGATTTAGAAAAAGCATTTGATGAAAGAAAAGAAAAGCCCAAATCTCAGAAAATTATTTTTGAAGAGAAATTCGGTCAATCTATCCGAAATTTTGAAACTACTATTCGTAGAGAAGAAGTCAAGAGTATAATAGAACATACAACCGAAGTACCCGAAGGGTTTAACGTTAATCCGAAAGTAATAAATGGATTACAAAAGCGTAGAAGTATGGTCGATGATGACAAACCGTCATTTGACTGGGCTTCAGCTGAGACCCTGGCGTTAGGAGCTGTACTATTAGATAATATTGGAATTCGTTTTTCTGGTGAAGATGTTAGAAGAGGAACATTCAGTCAAAGACACGCAGTGCTTATAGATTCGGAAACGGAAGAAGTATTTATTCCTTTGAATAATATTGATTCTAATCAAGCAGAAATACAAATTTATGATAGTCCACTATCTGAATTAGCTGTTGTTGGCTATGATTATGGATATAGCGTTAGTGCTAGAAAGACTCTAACTATTTGGGAAGCACAATTTGGTGATTTCGTGAATATGGCACAACCTATCATTGATCAATTCATTTCTTGTGGAGATGTCAAGTGGGGACAAACGAGTAATCTTATTTTGTTATTACCCCACGGGCATGATGGTCAAGGGCCAGAACACTCTTCAGCAAGGTTAGAAAGATTCTTGCAATTATGTGCTGAAGAGAACATGATAGTATGTAATTTTACAACACCTGCTAACTATTTCCATGCAATTAGAAGACAAGCTAAGCTAACACACAAGTTACCGATGATAGTAGTAAGTCCTAAGAGTATGCTAAGACATCATGATGCAGTTTCACAAACAACTGATTTCACAAGTGGTGAATTCCAACATATAATTGACGAAACACATACGAATATCAAAGCAAACAAAGTAAAAAGATTGGTACTTTGTACGGGTAAGCTTTACTATGACTTATTACAAAAGCGAACCGACGAGAAAATGGAAGATATTGCTATAGTCAGAATAGAGCAACTATACCCTATGAACATAACAAAATTAGAAGAAGTGATAAATAAATATAACAAAGCAGCTAAGATAATTTGGGCACAAGAAGAACCTAAGAATCAAGGTGCATGGAACTATATGCTAACAGAATTGCTTCAGCTAATAGATAATCATAAGAAAATAGAGTATGCTGGTCGCCATTCTGCTGCATCAACTGCAACTGGCTCATCTAAGATACATAATCACGAACAATCTTATGTAGTTAATACTGCTTTGGGTATTGAGTCTTAATAAAGACTCTTAAAAGAATAAGAACAAAAAAAAAGACGGTCATTGACCGTCTTTTTTGTTTTTTGTAAGAGCTAAGTATTATTTAGCGTCTTTGTCTAATTGGTTTTCACCTTTTTTGTCAGGATTTCTTTTGTAGATTTTACCATCAGCAAATTCTATCATAGTAGGAATCCAAACTTTTCTCAATTTGTCGAAGTTGTTTCTTACGAATACATCTCTTTGATTTGCAGCATCGTGATTGTAAGGGTAAGGCTGGTTCAAAGTCTTATCAGCAGGAATTTCTTTATCGATTTCGATAGTAAATCTCTTGATTAGTTGCTCGCCATTATAATAATCAACAACACCTGATAATTTCACAATGCTTTTACCAGATATATTTTGGAACTGATAAGTAGGTACGTTAAGTGGTTGACCGTTTTCTTGTTCTATCTTTTGAAATTCACTTATGTTGAATTTAAGTGATTGTGTGAAAAGAGTACTGAATGCAGTTGCTTGAGTCAAATTAATATTTGTACTCAATGTTCTTTGCTTTTGTCCTTCAATTAGCTCACCGATAGTTTTACCGATTAGAGAATCTTTAATAGGAGAATAGTATCTAATAGCACCATTCAAATTATTTACATCTTCAATTGTAATTTTATCAGCATTTTCATCTAATAAGCTTTTCATATCTGAAAGCAAATCAAAAGTAACTGTATCTTTATAAAACTCAGGAGTCTTCTGTGCACTTTCTTGACATGAAGTTAATCCTAGTATAGTAATGGCGATTACACAAAATAGTAATGAACGCATAGTATCTCCGATATTGGTAATTAAAATAATCACAAAATTAACTTTATATTTTTAGAAATTCAATTATTTTTTAAACATATCTAATATAAGCCCGTATCTAAGACCTTTGCAAGAAACTAATAAACTAGATTTACCAGTATATTTGAGAAATTCTAATAATATTATAGCACCTCCTAATATCACATCAGCTCTATTTGGATGAACATTATAGTCTTCTACTAATTCCTTACTAGTCTTACTCACAAAAATATCGACAATTTCTTCCAATCTTTTTAATTCAATCCTATGATTATGTATAAGGTGGGCATTGAATTGGGGTAATTTTAGATCAATGGCTGCTATTGTAGTAGGTGTACCAGCTACTGCAATCAAATTTCCGTTGGTTTTGATTGATTCTAAATCTCTAAAGAAATTATTAATATGCTCTTTTGCCGTTTCTAAATTTGAACTTTTTGACTTGAAGTCTGGGAAGAAACTCTCTGTAATACGGACGGCTCCTATTTGGAGAGATTTACAATATGAGATGTAACCATTTTTACCTACTATAATCTCTGTACTTCCTCCACCTATATCTAGAACAATATCTGAATCATCATTAAATTCTTCAATAGTGCCAAGATAACTTAAGCGAGCTTCATCTATTCCAGCTATAATTTCGATAGGGGAGTTGAGTATAGTTTCAAATAACTGTCGGACTTCACTACTATTGTTAGCATCTCGCATGGCACTAGTCGCTGAAGCTCGTACTAGCTCTACTTTATGTTCTGCCATGATATTCTTGTAGTCATGTAGTATTCTAGTTGCTCGTAATATAGCATTGTCCGATATTATCCCTGTTTTGTCTAATCCCTCGCCTAAGCGTGCAATCTGATGTTCATCAGCAAGGACATTCACAATATTTCCATCTTTAACTTCCGCAATAAGTAATAATAGTGTATTAGTACCTATATCTAGAGACGCACAAATCATAAATTCTTCCTGAACTTGTAAGCAATCCACTCATCTTCTGCAAGTTCTTCGATTAACTCAAATCCATTTTTATTAGCTGCTTCAAGTACTTTTAACTTATCGTATTTTAGAATACCAGTACATATTAATAATCCATCTTGCTTAATTGAAGCTGCAAACTTGCTCATATTATCAATTAGTATATTAGCGAAAATATTTGCTACTATGCCGTCATACTCTTCTAATTGTAAAGTATTCAGATCACTTTGTGAAACTGTAATGTTTTCTACACTGTTTAATTCAATGTTCTCAATTGTATTCCTGACTGACCATTCATCTATATCGAAAGCATAAACTGACTTTGCCCCTAATTTTGAAGCCAAGATTGCTAAAACACCTGTTCCTGTACCAGCATCCACCCATTTCTCATCCTTATTAACAGTGTCTATCAATAATTTTGATGCTAATCTAGTAGTGGCGTGATAGCCAGTTCCGAATGACATTTGTGGGTTAATCTTTATTAAGTACTTATAATGAGCAAGATTATCAGCTTTACCTGTTGGGCTTATTACCAATTCATCACTAATAATTACAGGCTCTAGTGTTTTTTCCCAATCTTCATTCCAATTCTTTTCGATTATCTCAGATTCAGAAATTAATTTTGTTTCAAACCCTAGAATTCTACTGGCTTCTAACAATTCATTATTTATTATTTCGTTATAGTAATTGGCAAGGAAATTGATTGTTAATTCATCATTAACTTGTTCTATTCCCGTAAACTCTAAGTCCGAAATTAATGCGATGTATGTATCTTGGTGTTCCTCGGGAACGTATAGTTTAATAGCTGTATAGTTTTTCAAAAATTACCTTTTATTATTTTTGTAAAGTTAGGCAAATAGAATATTAAAATAAACAGGATTATATAAATTGGAACATGTAAAGTTAATAATATTCGATGTAGATGGCACAATGACCGATGGTGGAATGTACTATTCCGCAGATGGTGATGTGATGAAGAAATTCCATGTTAAAGATGGAATGGGGATTGTCCTTCTTAGAAAGGCAGGGTTCAAGATTGCTATAATGACGAGTGAAGATTCGCCAATAGCAGCAGCTAGAGCTAAAAAATTAGGAGTTGATGCAACAATATTAGGTTGCCATAACAAAACAGACGCTGTCAAAACTTTGGCAGAAGAAATGGAATTAGAATTAAAACAAATAGCGTTTATGGGTGATGATGTGAATGATCTCCACGCTATGGATTTAGTTGGTTTTTCTGCTTGTCCAGCAGATGCAGTCGATGCAATTAAGCATATTGCAGATTACGTATGCCAAGCTAAGGCTGGGGATGGGGCAGTTAGAGAATTAGCTGAAATAATACTTAGAACACACGATAAATTAAATACATTAAACGAAAATTGGTAGGAGTCATTATGTCAAACGGACAAGATTATACAAAAGGTTTTTTATTAGGAGCTATAGTAGGTGGAGCAGTTGGCGCTGCGGTTGCATTATTGACTGCGCCTAAATCAGGCAAAGAATTGCGTGAAGATATTTCTACTAAATCAAATGAATTATATAGCAAAGCTAATAATAAATGGGTAGAAACTGAGCAAAAAGTTGGTCATCAAGTATCAACTACTGTTAATGAAGGTAGAGTTAAAGCTCAGAATATTATTGATTCTGCTAAAAAACAAGCAAATGAATTATTATATGCAGCTGAAAGTGTACTTAATGAAGCAAAAACGAAAGCAGGTACTGCTAAAGAATCAGTTCAACATAAAATAGAAGATGTTAGAACTGCTACTAAAGCTGGTGTAGAAACTTTCAAAAAAGAAATGAACGAAGCACAAAATTAAAATTAAAAAAATGTAGTTATATTTATGGATGAAGTACTAAAAGTAATTGCGATTGTAGCTCTAACATCAGTTACGCTTCTTGTTGTTTATATTATAATTTTTTTGTCAAAGACAATGAAAGTTATTAAGGATGCAACTAAGAATCTAGATAAAATCACTGAAAATTTTACAGTTCTTAAAACTCGACTTATGGTAACTTTAGATGAAGTCTCTGAAGCACGAAGAGAAATATCTGATTTGAAAGTAAAAACTTTAGAGCATCTGAATCATTGGAAGACTACTAGTGAAAAAACTAATATTCTTATAGATAATGTGAATGAAAGTGCAACAAAAGTTAAAGAAACGATAGAACCCTATGAGAGATTAATTAATCGATCTTACGATAGGATTGCTCCTCCAATAGATAAAGCCACAACAGTATTCTCCGCTTTATTCAAAGCAATAGAAGTCTTTGGCTCCAAACTGAACTCCAGAAAATAACACATAAGAATAATATCATAGAAAGCCCTAACTCAAGATTAGGGTTTTTTATTTATCAACTTCAATCCACTTATTTTCATTTTCTGTTATAATTCCTTTAATTTTGGAGCATGATTAAAAGAAATGATAATATCATAAAAATACTCCCAGATTTCATTGCTAACCAAATAGCTGCTGGAGAAGTAGTGCAAAGACCCGAATCAGTTGTAAAAGAATTAGTAGAAAATTCTCTTGATTCCGGTGCTACAGAAATAGCCGTAGTAGTACGAAATGCGGGTAAGAGCTTAATTCATATCATAGATAATGGTAGTGGAATGAGCAAAGAAAATCTAGAATTGAGTACCAAAAGGCACGCAACTAGCAAAATAGAATCACAAAAAGATTTAGAAGCAATCAAAACTTTAGGTTTCCGAGGTGAAGCATTAGCATCTATTACTTCAGTTGCTCATGTGGAGATTATAACTCGTTCAGAAAATGACAAATTAGGTTATAAGTTAATATCCGAACCCAATAAAGCACCTTTAATAGAAGAGGTCAATAGCAACAAAGGAACGCAGATACTAGTAAAAAACTTATTTTACAATGTTCCCGCTAGACGTAAGTTTCTAAAGAACAATATGAGTGAGTTCAAGGCAATCTCAGAAACGATGATTAAATTTGCTCTTTCTTTCCCAGCAATCAGATTTACATTCTATGATGATGATAATCTTATCTTTGATTTGAATGCTTCAGATTTAGAAACAAGAGTAATCGCCACTTTGGGAAAGGCAATTAAGGATTTGATTATTCCTTTAGAATATGAAGAAGAAGGTATAAAGGTGCACGGATTTGTAGGAAAGCCATTTTTAGCAAAACAAAACTCATCTAATCAATACTTATTCCTTAATGAAAGAACGATTAAGAATAGATACCTTAATCACGCTATTATGTCATGCTACGAAGAGCTATTAGAAGAGAAAAGGTTTCCTTTTTATGTTCTCTTTCTAGAAATAGATCATAATAATATTGATATAAATGTACATCCACAAAAACACGAAGTTAAGTTCGAGAATGACAGACTTGTGTATAATGTTGTAAAGAATGCAGTAATGAGCACTCTTAGAGAAGTAAATCTAATACCTGAATTCAAAATAGACACAGAACTAAACTATTCTCCATTTCAAATAGAGAGAAATAGTGATAATGAATCTATCATAGTTAATAGGAATACAGGGGAAATAATAGAAAGAAGTGAGCAAAGAGGTGGCGATTTTCCAAGGAATTACTCTGATAGTTCATTTAGAAAGTTTAATAATAATGAATATTCAAACGAAATTAGTACAGATTTAAATTCAATTTTTAGTTCAAATGAAGAGCATTCATTTGAATTTCTGTTAATAGATGATAGATTTATAATAGTAAAAGAGCAAGAACACCTATTAGTTATTTATAAAAGAAGGGCCCTTCAGCGAATTTATTATGAGCATTTATTGAATTCATTCAATAATAGACAAACAAAAAGTCAAGATCTACTGTTTCCAGATGAGATAAAACTAGAAAAAAAACAAATTTCAGCATTAAAGTTACAAACAGAGAATTTGAAGGATTTTGGCTTTATTTTAGAGTTTGAAAATGAAACTGTAACTATAAGCTCAGTACCAGAAATAATACAAAATGGAAATATAAAATCGATAGTAGAAAGAATATCGAATAATTTGATTGACTCTGAGCATAGTGATAGGGAAGAGCTACACGAGTTTATTGCTAAGATAATAGCAATAAGTATAAATCTAAATTCAAAAGAAAATAAGAACAAAAATGAATTAAAAATGTTATATTTGGACTTGTTCAACTGTCAAAACCCGTATCATAGTCCAACGGGAAAATTGACATCATTTACTATATCTTATAGTGAATTAGAAAAAAAGTTCAGATTATAATTCAAATAATTTGATATATTCTTATAAATCTATTAATTTTGTAAGCTATAATTAAAACGAAATATTTTGGAGATGTAAATTGAGTACTGGACAATTTACCAAATCGCTTAGAAAAGAAGACGTCAACACCGAATGGTGGATAGTTGACGCATCGGGCCAAACTGTTGGCAGAGTAGCTACAAAGATAGCAACATTAATAAGAGGTAAGCATAAGCCTAGCTTTACTCCTCATATAGATGATGGTGACTGCGTAGTAGTAATTAACGCTGAAAAAGTTGTGTTCACTGGTAAAAGAGAAGAAAAGAAAACTTACTTCAAACATACTGGTTACCACGGTAGTGAAACTTTTACTCCTGTTAAGGTAGTAAGAGAGAAACATCCAGAAAGAATTCTGGAAAGAGCTGTCAAAGGTATGCTTCCTAAAACTAAACTTGGACGTAAAATGTCTAAAAAGTTAAAAGTTTATGTAGGTACAGAACACCCTCATGCAGCACAAATGCCAAAAAAATTAGAAATATAAGATAACATCGGAGTTAGAATGAAACAATTTTGGGGAACAGGTCGAAGAAAGACATCTGTTGCATCTGTAAGAATCACACCTGGTAAAGGTGAGTTTGTTATAAATGACAAAGATGTTGATCAATTTATAGACCTCCAAAGTAATAAAGAAAAAATCCTTAAGCCATTAGTAGTAACTGCCCTTAATGGTCAGTATAATATTGTTGCTAATGTAAAAGGTGGTGGATTGACAGGTCAAACGGGTGCTATCCAACTTGGATTAGCTCGTGCCATTATCGAAATGGACCCTGAATTGAAACAGCAGCTGAAAGATGCGGACTTGCTTACTAGAGATTCTAGAATGGTTGAACGTAAGAAATACGGTCGCAAAAAAGCAAGAAAGAAATTCCAATTCTCGAAACGTTAAGAAGAATTATTTATCAATCATGCTGGAAAGTACTGTGTGTTGCATACAAAAAGTATGTACCAAGATCTTTCTAGCAGTAGTTAAAACACACAAAATATAAGGAAATACATGAAACACTATGTAGAAATAGAGCAACTACTAAAAGCTGGTGCTCATTTTGGTCACTTGACCAGACGCTGGAATCCTGCCATGGAAGATTTTATCTTCAATGAAAGAAACGGAATCCACATTATCGATCTTCGTAAAACTCAAATACTACTTACACTTGCGAGAGATGCTGCTTACGAGATAGCTCTTGGTGGTAGGAATATACTTTTCGTTGGTACAAAAAGCCAAGCGAAAGATTTACTTCAAGAAGCTGCTAAAAAAGCAGATGTAAATTACGTATCTGAAAGATGGTTAGGTGGTATGTTAACTAACTTCGCTACTATCAGAAAATCTATCAAAAGATTAACTTCAATCGATAAGATGTCAATTGATGGTACTTATGAAAAAATTACTAAGAAAGAAAGATTACTATTCGATAGAGAAAGAGAGAAACTAAGAAGAATCTTTGGTGGTATAGAAAATATGACTCGTTTACCGGGTGCGATTTTCATAGTAGATACTAAAAAAGAACACTTAGCTATCAAAGAAGCACATAACTTGAATATTCCTGTTATTGCAATTGTTGATACTAACTCTAACCCTCATGAAGTTGATTTTCCTATTCCTGCAAATGATGATTCTAGAAATACAATCGAATTGATTCTAGAGGTTATTACTGATGCTTTAGTAGAAGGCTATACAGTAGCTAAAACTAAACGTGCAGAAATGGAAGCTGAATCAGAAAGAATCAGTAAAGAAAATGATGAATCTGGTGATGATCAAACTAAGGTTAAGAGAAAGCTAAGAGAAAGAAAGAAAGATGTTGCTTCTGATAAACCTAAAAATAAATCAGAAGTCGCAGAGGTCTCTGGCGAAGCTGAAGTTAAACAAGACTCAGCTGAATAAGGAATTAAAACTAGAGCATCTTTCAAAAGGATGCTCTTTTTATAAATATTGAATTTTAGAAACTATAAAATATAAAAAAGACATGGCAAACATAACAGCACTACAAGTAAAAGAATTAAGAGACAAAACAGGCGCTGGAATGGCGGACTGTAAAAAAGCTTTGGAAGAAGCAAATGGCGATATGGGTGCGGCAATAGATGAACTTCGTAAAAGAGGTGCTGCTTCAGCTGAAAAAAGAGCTGATAGAGACACTAACGAAGGTGTCGTTGCAACTAAAGTATCTGAAAATGGACAAAAAGCATCTATTGCACAAGTAACATGTGAAACTGACTTCGTTGCTAGAAATGAAGAATTCGTTACTTTTGTTGATACTATTGCGTCAGTTGTTTATGATAAATCTCCAAGCACGAAAGAAGAATTATTAGCTACAGATATTAATGGCAATAAAGTAGAAGATAGATACAATGAAATACTTGCTAAATTCAGTGAAAAAATTGATGTAAGTAAGTTTGAAAACTTAGAAACTTCTGGTTATCTAGTGGATTATATCCATGGTGGTAACAAATTAGGTGTTATAGTAGAAGTTAGTTCTTCTAAAATTAATGAAGAATCAAGAGCATTGGTTAGAGATATAGCTATGCAAGTTGCAGCAATGAATCCTTCTTTCTTAGATAGATCAACTGTAACTCAAGAAATACTTGATAAAGAAAAAGAGCTATACAAACAACAAGCACAAGAAGAAGGTAAACCTGCTGATATAGCTGAAAGAGTAGCTGAAGGTAGAATTAACAAATTTTTCAAAGAAAATTGTTTAGTTGAACAACAATACGTAAAAAATGGTAATATGACCATCACTGATGTTTTAAAACAAATTTCTGAAAAAGCTGGTGAAGATGTTAAAATCAATCAGTTTATCAGATATTCTATTGGTGGTTAATAATTGGAACCAATCTATAAAAGAATATTCTTAAAACTTAGTGGAGAGTCACTCATGGGTGATACTGGATACGGTATTAGCCCAGAGATTCTTACTAAATTCGTCAAGGAAATTGTACAAATACACGAACTTGGTGTAGAGATAGGTATAGTTATAGGTGGTGGCAATATTTTCAGAGGTATCCAAGCCACAGCGCATGGTATCGATAAAGTTTCTGGAGACTATATGGGGATGCTTGCTACAGTTATCAACTGTATGGCTTTCCAAAATGTATTGGAAAAGCATGGAGTTCCTACTAGATTGCAAACAGCAATCAAAATGGAACAAATTGCAGAGCCGTACATTCAACGCCGAGCTATAAGACACCTTGAGAAAGGTAGAGTAGTGCTTTTTGGTGCTGGAACTGGTAATCCTTACTTCACTACTGATACAGCAGCAGTTCTACGAGCAATCGAAGTTAAAGCCGAAATAGTGATAAAAGGTACAAGAGTGGATGGCGTTTATGACTCAGACCCAGAAAAAAATAGTGAAGCAGTAATGTATGACAATATTAGTTTCAAAGAAGTGCTTAATAAAGACTTGAAAGTAATGGATCACACTGCTATTACTCTATGTAATGAGAATAAGCTACCTATTAAAGTTATAAATATGAATAAAACTGGAAATTTATATAGACTAGTTATGGGCGAGAAAATAGGAACTACCGTATCAGTCTAAGGAGTAAATTATGGATATAAACGATATACTAAAAGAAGCTGAAGAGCATATGAAAAAATCATTTGATTTTTCAAAAGCTCAGATTGAGAAAATTAGAACTGGTGGTGCTAGTGCAACTTTAGTTGACGGCATCGAAGTTATAGCTTATGGTACGAATACACCACTAAATCAAGTGGCGGGTATATCTACTCCAGATGCACGTACTATAATGATTCAACCCTATGATACTACTTTACTAAGTAGTATTGAAAAAGCGATACAATTAGCGGATTTAGGATTTAATCCTCAAAATGATGGTAACGTACTTAGAATTCCTGTACCACCTTTAACCGAGGAAAGAAGAATGGAATATGTAAAAGTTTGTAAGAACTATGCTGAAGAGGGCAGAATCGCTATTAGAAATTCTCGTCGTTCTGCTATAGAGTCATTGAGAGCAGCAGAGAAAGAGAGTGAAATATCTGAAGATCAACAAAAAGATGGCGAAACAGGTGCTCAAGAATTGACTGATAAATTTATTGGAATGATTGATTCTGTGTTTGCTACCAAAGAAAAGGAATTAATTGGTAAAGACTAATTCCTTTTTTCAACTATTTATATAAGGCAGTTATTTAACGATAGCTGCTTTTTTTTTATTTCTTTTTCTGATTATCTTTACCACTTACATATCTATCAAGATTATATGTAGAATACGTGTAATGAAATCCTTTTGTTTTCTTACCATTCCCTAATTCCATTGTGAAATTCTGTTCTTGAGTGAAATAGAGCCAAATAGGTATATGCAATTCATTACTCATATAATTCTCTACATGCCCATTTATAACAGATGTCATATAGAATATAGCATCTTTACTTTCTATAAAAACTTCACCATTTCCTGTTGTTGATAAATCAACTCTAGTACATTTGTAATCTAAAGTATCAACGGCTCCCCTGTTTTCAATTAAATAAGTCATGACTACTTTGGGTGTTTGATATCCATTTTCAGGTATGTAAGAAGTATCCTTTCTCAAAATTATGCTATTACCTTTTGTACTACATCTCATTCCAATAGGTTGTATCAAAGACCCTTGGAAAGGCCCACCTGCAGTTAATCCTTTCGTTGTAGTGTCCGTATATTGATAGGAGTGTCGTTTGCCTAATGAGTCAATTTCAATTAGAACTTTCTTGTTTAACCAAGGATGGTTATCTCTTTCTACTTTCTCATATAATGGTTTGAACTCATACCCTTTATAATCTAAATACACATATGACAAGAAAAAATGTCCAGTCTTCTTATCAATCTTTTCACAGACTATTCTAATTCTGTCAAATCTTTCCTTAGTCAAATAACTTTCCCAATTAACGACTATAGAATCACCTGATTCTACTCGGTATTCCAAAGTATCTCCAACAGTAAAACTATAATAATGGCATAAAGTATCTTGACTTTGCTCTATATCTCCCGTGATTAGATTTTCATCTAATTTCTGGTTTTGAGCATTTAGAGCAAGAAATGATGTTAATATTAATACACAAATAATTCTAAATTTCATTGTTTTTCGTAGTTTTTATTTGGACAAGTTCCAAAGTTAATATAATTAATTGTTTTTGTTCAAACATTGTCTTAATTTTACAGATAAAGCCTTTAAAAATTATAGTATTATGAAAAAGTTAACCACATTAGTATTTGCAGCAGTACTAATATTTAACACTCAAATGTTTTCTCAAACTGGGTTATTAGTTACAGACTATGACTATTCTAACTACCCAAAAGTTACATTAGAGTATTATGTATTTAAAAATGCCGTAAACCAGAACTCAACATTGAATGCAAATGATATTGTTATTCTTAATAATGATATCAGTATAACTGATAAGAAGATAAGTTGCGATAATAACGTAGATCTTAATGAAAATTCGGTCTTAGTATCTATTGATTTAGCTATTAATAACAGCAATTTTAATTTTGATTCGGTTCTATCAGCTACAGATTATCTGCAGTTTAATACTCCAAACTCTGAGTTTGCACTGTCTTCGTTTAGTACAGTAAATCATCTTAATTATGATTTCGTGCAGACGTTCTCTAGTTTTAATAATGAATTATTGAAGCTAAAAAGCTCTGATAAATCAAGGATTGATTCTGTATTTTACTCATTGCCAGTTGGTAGCAACACAATATTCCAAACCGCAAACCCAAGTAACGCTAAGCATATAGTAATTTATACAGACAAAAGAAGTTCTATAAATATTGAGCATTTGAATAAACTGAAAGCTGATGGTGTCAAATTATATTTGGTTGTAATTGATAATATTGCAGTCAAAGATGTAAAAATATTTTTTGAAAAAAATGATGGCTTTTTTGTATTCGAAAATGTTAGCAAATCCAACTTGAAACTTGTTACACTTGCCATAAAAGAACTGATAAATGGAAACAATCCTTGTACATTAACTTATACAAGCACAATAGATTGCGACACATCAATTATAGCTAATATCTCAATTCCTTCCATTTCAGTTAGTAAAGAATTCCAATTTGAGGTCAGCTCTACCCTTATACCAAGACTAGCGTTGGCTCCTTCTTACTATGGCTTTAGTTCTGTTTTACCAGGAAGTAAAAAAGAAGCCGATATAGTAATAACAGCAGTTAATTCTGATATTAGTATAGATAGTATATATTTCTCTGATGATAAAAATGGTGTCTTCAAGTTTATATCAGGTAAAATATCTTCACCACAAATCCTAAGCAATGGAAATAATTGGACAATAAAAATTGAGTACGCTCCAAACGATTCGAACATAGTTTTCACCAAACTAGTTATAGCATCTGACGCTTGTCTGAATGAAGAAGTTCTCATAACTGGTGGATTCCCTAATACTCCTCCTGTCGTAAAAAACATAGAGATAGTATCTCCCAATAAGTGTGATGAAAAGTTAATTGTTGGTGATAATTATAAAGTTACATGGTCTGGCCTATTACCAAGTGACGTAATACAATTAGAATACTCTACTGATAATGGTAACAAATGGGATACATTGGCGAGCAATGTTACCGATTTGAAATATGAATGGACAATTCCAGATGTAGAAAGTGAAGATTGCTTAGTTAGAGGTATTCAACTTTGGCCTAACAATATAGGTAGAACTCTAGATTTAGTACATCCGGAAGCAGTTAATACAGCTTTTTTTGACCATGTTGATGGTTCTAAAGCAATTACATCTTGTGATGATGGCGGAGTTAGACTTTGGAATACAAATACAGGTAAACTTGTAAGACATTTCAAAAAGCACACAAAAGAAGTAAACTACGCAGTCTTTAGTCCTGACGATTCTAAAATTGCTTCGGCTAGTAATGATACTAGTGTTATATTATGGGATTCGAATAATGATTCTAACCCATTAAAAATTATAGAAAACCACAATGATGTCATCAGGTCTGTTAATTTCAATCCTGCAGGGACGGAAATAATATCAGTTGATAAGTCTGGTGTATGCAAGATATTTGATGTAGCTAGTGGTAATGAATTGCATTCATTCTCACCTGACGGTACTAAGCCACTCTGGTTTGGAGATTATCATCCATTGGGTAATTATTACCTTACGGGTGGTAATGGTGGAAGAGTAAAGGTATGGGATGCTAAAACAAATGATTTTGTAAAGGAATTTGTGATAGCGGGATGGGTTAGCCATTTTGCTATAAATAGTGATGGAAGCAGGTTGCTAATTGTTGATATATTGAGATACGAAATTACTGTATGGGATTTTAATACTAATACGAAACTGTTTACATTAAAGCATAATAGCCAATCTAATCGCCCATTAAACTCTGGTTCTTTCAATGATTTTAATGGACAAGAGTATATATTAACTTCAGGCGATGATTATACCGCGATAATGTGGAATTCAGATGGAGATAGTATAAATGTATATAAAGAACATACTAACTCTGTTAGAACGGCTAACTTCAACTTTGATGGACAAAGAGTAATAACATCAAGTTGGGATAAAACTGCAAAAATATGGAACCTAGATGAGCGTGATTTGCAAATGGATACTTCTGATTGCGTATTTACAATAACTAAATTGAAATTTGATAAGAATAGTCTAGACTTTGGCGATACTTATTTGGGTGATTATAAAGATACTATTTTCTCCGAAGCACTCATTAATCTTAATAATTTCCAATTTCCAATTAGGAATGCTTTCTTAAGAGGGGCAAATATCAATGATTTTGAGATTAACAATAAGTTGATAAATACTATTGTCGACACACTCCTTACTAATAAATCTGTAACATTAGATGTAAGGTTCAAGCCAACAGATTTGGGAATAAGGAAAGCCGAATTGGTATTAGATATACCAGGCAATCAAGTCGTAATACCAATACAGGGTAATTGCACTAAACGAGATTTAGAAATAGTTGAGGGGTCGATTGTCTTCGACAAAGTTGATATAGGTGATTTTAGAGATAAGGTTGTTGACGTAATAGTAAGAAATAACTCCAATAGAGACTTAGTTATTGACTCTATCTATATAGATATACCTAGAAGCAATGACTACTCTATAGTTATGGAAAATCTGGTTACTGAGTTGAAATCGGGTAAAGAGTTAGGAATTATAGCTCGATTTGCACCTCAATTTATAGATAGGTCTAATGCTGATATAGTATTTATTCATAATGGTAATAATTCACCAACAAGGATTTCACTATTTGGTAGTGGTTCTATTCCTGTGTTTGATACTACTACTGTCAGTATCTCAGATATCGAAGCATCATCAAACAATAGAGTAATAGCTAAGATTAACATAACTGAATTGAAACCAGAACTCAAAAATGATGAGTTTAGAGGTATTACATTTGATCTTTCTTTCAATTCGACACTTCTTTACCCTGATTTTTCATATTCCTCAGATGAGATAGTAGATAGGATAAGGACAGTCCGTGTAGAAATGGATGCTCAAGATAATTGGTTTGCTGTAGAATCTAAAGAAAATAGGATCCAAGCAAATGAAATCGAAATTGCAGAGTTGCAATTCCGTACTGCTTTAGGCAATGATTCTACTTCAATGCTGAATATAAATGGTGCAAAAGTACTTGGTAAAGCAAAATTAAAGATATTCGAATCAGATGGTAATTTTAGATTACTAGATCTATGTACTGAAGGGGGAGCAAGATTGTTTGACGCTTCAGATAAATTTAATCTGGAAACTCCAAACCCTAATCCATTAGTAGCTAGTACTTATATTAATTATGAATTGCTAGATGATGGAAATATAGAGTTAGATGTAATAGATTATACTGGAAATAGATTGCTTAGAATTGATTCAGGATATAAAGCAATCGGCAAGTATTCCGCATCGTTAGATATAAATAGATTACCTTCAGGTTTATATTTCATTAGATTGCAGACTCAAACTCAAAACATAGTTAGAAAAATACAAATAGAAAGATAGTTATGATAAGATCTCCTAGAGGGACCAATGATATATTGCCAAAAGAAATTAACAAATGGCATTACTTAGAAGAAGCGATTCGCAAAATCACTTCTAGATTTGGGTATGCAGAGATTAGAACTCCTATATTCGAATCTACAGAAGTTTTCTCTCGAAGTATTGGGGATACATCTGATATAGTTAACAAGGAAATGTACACATTTATGGACAGGGGAGAAAATTCTATTACACTTCGTCCAGAAATGACTGCAGCCCTAGTAAGAGCTTGCATACAGAACAGTCTGGCTAATAGGGGAGAACTAGAACGACTTTGGTATTACGGTCCTTTTTTCCGATATGAGAGACCACAAAAAGGAAGATTTAGACAATTCCATCAATTTGGTGCTGAGTGTCTATCGTCTCCGAATCCAGAGAGTGATGCTGAAGTTATACTTTTAGCACATTCTCTAATTACTGATTTGGGTATTGATGATTACACGTTGAATATAAACTCACTTGGCAATAGTGTATCAAGAGATGCATATAGAGAAAACCTAGTAAAGTATTTTACTAAATATGAAAGTGATCTATCAGAAGATTCAGTTAGAAGATTGGAATCTAACCCTCTAAGAATACTAGATTCGAAAGATACAAAAGATATAGAAATAGCTAATAACGCACCGCAGATAATTGACTCTTTAGATAGTGAGAGTAGAGCCCACTTTGATAGAGTCTTAAATATTCTCGAGTCTGTTAATATGAAGTATAGTATCTCCTCGAAATTAGTACGTGGTTTGGACTATTATTCTCATACAGTATTCGAATTCCAAAGTGATGCACTTGGGTCTCAAGATTCTTTTGGTGGAGGTGGTAGATACGATGGTTTATTCGAACAATTAGGTGGGAAATTTACTCCAGCTGTTGGTTTTGCTCTTGGTGTGGAGCGACTATTGCTTATAATTGATTCTTTAAATAAGAATAGCCAAGTTAATTCAATTGATTTCTACATAATTTCTGGTGAAGAAGAATATATAAACAGAGTATTTGAAGTTTCTAATTCTCTAAGAACTCAGGGCTATAAAGTAGTTACAGATGTACAAAGAAAGTCTTTCAAATCACAAATGAAAGATGCAAATAAATATAATGCTGAATATGTAATAATATTAGCTGAAAGAGAGATGAGTGATAATAAATTTACTCTGAAGAATATGCAAAGCGGAGAACAGAAGCAAATATCAATAGTCGAAATAGTAAATATAGCAGACTATATAAAATGAAATTCCTTGAAAGAATAGATTTTCACAAGATTGCAGTTATGCCCGTTATACGTTGGCAATTCAAACTCGCACTCATTTTCATAGCACTTCTAACTGTCATTGTTATTATTTTTCAGACTCAAATTGTTGTTCAAGACATTATTGAAAAAGAGACAAATCTAATCAAGTCGTATTCAAAAATATTAGAGAGCTTAGAAGACCCAAATTTTGAGAATATCGAGTTTTCATTACTTTTGAATGACCAAATATTACCAAACATCTCATTTCCAATGATTCTAACTGATGACAAGAACGAACCTCTATTTCCTTTCCAAAATAATATTAGAAATATAGATATTGATTCAACGAAATCGTTACCTGACCAAAGAGAATTTTTAAAAGCCAAAATTGTTGACATGGCTCAAACATACGAGCCAATAGTTATCAAAGACCACAATGGTAAAGTCTTATCCAAGATTTACTACAATAATTCTGAATTAGTAACAGCTCTTCAGCTATATCCGATTTTGGCAGTTATTGGGGTAGTCGTATTACTAACTATTGGATATATTATATTTAGTAGTGTACGTAAGAACGAAGAATCTAAGGTATGGGTTGGTATGTCCAAAGAAGCAGCCCACCAGCTAGGAACACCACTATCTTCTCTATTAGCTTGGATGGAAATCCTTCGGCTAAATATAGACGAACCGAGGGCAATAAGCGAAACTCTTTCTGAAATGGATAATGATGTTAATCGAATGAAAACTATTGCTAATAGATTTTCAAAAATTGGATCGAAACCAGAGCTAGAGAATGAGCATATATTCTATGTGATTGATGCTGCTTGTAATTATGTTGAGAAGAGATTACCCCATTTAGGAAGAAAAGTGGAGATTATCCGAGATTTTCCTAAAGAAAAAGTAGTAGTAGAGATGAATGTAGATCTATTTACATGGGTTATGGAAAACTTAATTAAAAATGCAGCTGAATCTATTGAAGATGAAAATGGGCGTATTCGTGTTTCTATGAGGGTTACTGGAAAAAAAGTTGTAATATTTATAAAGGATAATGGAAAGGGAATGACTAACAAGATTAAAAAGCAAATATTTGTACCAGGTTTTACTACTAAAAAACGAGGATGGGGTCTAGGTCTTAGTTTATCAAAAAGAATTATCGAAGATTATCATCAAGGAAAAATCTGGGTAGAGGAGACTTTCCCTGGTAAAGGAACGACTTTTGGAATAGAGATTCCAGTCATTACTAGTAGTTAGATTCGTCTCTCCATTGTTGAATTTTCCAAACCTCATCTGCTTTACTACGAACTAATTGTATATTAGCCCTACCGTTAATCCTAGTTATATCATCAGCCCTGAAAGAGAGTTGAAGGTTAAAACTCCTGAGTATATTTTTAGATAATGAATCCCCAATCTCAAATATAATCTCATTCCAAATCAAATCAATACTTTCTGTAGAATCAAAGAGGGTCCTAGTAGTACGGAGATCTATTTCTTTTCCCCAAGAATTATCAATGCCCAATTCATAATTCCTATAGATGAATGTAAAGTCCTTGTCCAGTAAATTGCTGTAAACTGAGGTATCCGCAAATATATAGGAATACCTCCAATTTTGGAATATACCTTCAACAGTCTTTTGGTCACCTAAGACTAAATTACCCTCTTCGCCAGTGTATTTACTAGGGGCGAAAGGGTTACAAGCAGTAATAAATAGTACTGTTAATAATAATATTTTGACTTTAAATATGACCATGAATATAAAGTTTTATCCTCTGATTGGAAATCGTACCAACTTGTAATATACCAAAAACCCGTCGAACTATTCTTCAAAACAATTCTTGTATTACCTGAATAATTCCTGTCTGATAAATCATTTACAAATTCGATATTTAAAAAATAGTTACCAGTGAAAACAATAGAATCATTAAAATTCTGATATTCCACATCAGTAAAGTTTACATTTGGGTTTGTTTCATCGAGTATTGATGCCACCATTGACGAGAAGTATTTTTCTTCACTTCTGATATTCCATTCCGAAAACAAACCTTGAAATTGTGCCATTGTCTGAGGGTCTGCTATATACACAAATTCAGATAAACCTGTAAAGCTAGAATCAGAAAAGCATAATAGATAATTATTCAGATTTCTTTCTTTTATTGAGTTTTTTAAATTTTCAATTACTAAATCATAAGAAGTAGGTGGAATATAACCAGTGCCACCAGTATCAGGTTTCTCAGGAGTTCTCGTACTGAATAATTCACACGAATTTATCAGTAACGGTAGTAATATGATAATCAAATACTTCATCTGATGATAACTCTCCCCTCCAAGGCACGGCTAATAGTAGCATTATCTGAAAATTCGATGCTCGTACCAAGAGGAAGACCACTTGCCAGTTTTGTTACTTTTATATCTAATGGCTTTATCATATTAGCTAGATACTGAGCTGTTATATCACTCTCTACATTTGGATTGAGTGCTAATATCACCTCATCTACGCCTTGTAATCTATTTATAAGCTCTCTTATTTTCAAATCTTCAGCATTAATATTGTTAAGTGGATTTATCACTCCATGTAGAACATGATATAATCCCGAAAATTCATTAGTATTATCTATATAGCTAACATCTGATGGGTCTTCTACGACACATATTTTAGTTTTGTCCCTTTTCTCAGATTCACAGATTTTACAAACTTTCGTCTCTGTGAAATTATAGCAAACTTCACACAAATGTACGTTTTCAACTAAATCTATCAAAGTAGCAGAGAATTTATTTGCATAATCTATGTCTTGCTTCAGTATATAATAAGTCAATCTGCGGGCTGTTTTTTTACCAATTGTAGGTAGTGAAGAGAGAATATCTACCATTCTCTCTATATTATTAACACCATTATTCATTAGAATCCTAAATTTAGTCCGGGTATATTCGGCATTCCATCTTTCATTTTACCCATTTCTTGTTCAACGGTTTTCTCTACTTCTTCCATTGCCTTATTAGTAGCAGCTACTATTAGGTCTTCCATCATTGCTTTGTCATCTGCCTTTAGCAATGCATCATCTATTTCGATTGATTTTAATCTAGTATCGCATGACATAGTTACTTTTACCATACCACCACCAGATTCGGCAGAAACTTTGATTTCTTTTAGTCTTCTTTTTGTTTCTTCCATTTCTGTTTGCATGTTTCGGATTTTATCCATCATGCCGCCAATATCAAAACTCATATCTTTCTCCAATTTAATTTAAAACTAATTCAAATATTATACGTTTAACTATGTAAGTTAATACAAACTAATTAATTTTTTTGACTACTTATTTAAAGAGAGAGAGAAATATGGGAATATTTAGCAGAATGTCTGATGTTATCAAAGCAAATATCAATGATATTTTAGACAAAGCAGAAGATCCAGAAAAAATGATCAAACAGATGGTTCTAGAAATGGAGGAATCTGTGAATAAAGCAACTTTATCAGTTGCACAATCTATTGCCAATGAAAAGCAATTACAAAGAAGACTAGAAAAAGAACAAGCATTTGTTGCTGATTGGCAAGCCAAAGCTGAGCAAGCAATAGGTGCAGGTAGAGATGATTTGGCTAAAGCAGCTATTGAGAAAAGGTTAGTTGCACAGAAAAATGTTGATGATTTGCTTCCTACTTTTGCTTCAGCTAAAACTACTGCAGAACGATTGAAAACTCAATTAGATCAACTTAGAAAGAAATTGGATGAAGCTCGTTCTAGACAAAACACTCTAATAGCTCGTTCGAATGCTGCAAAAGCAGAGAAACAACTTAATCAAGCTATGAATGGCTCTGGAACAGACGCTTTTAGTAAATTCGATAAGATGGAAGGCAAAGTTGAACAAATGGAAGCAGAAGCGGAAGCGTTTGGAGAACTTAATAGCTCTGATAAATCATTAGAAGAAGAGTTTGCAAATTTATCAAATCCTGACGTTGATGATGAACTTGAGAAATTGAAAGCTCAAATCAGTGGTAGAGGATAATATGAATCAGAAACTTATAGATACGAACGCTAAACTAAAATCATTTTTTAAGAATAATTATAATGAAACTACATACTTCGATGAAGAGTCTTTTATTATTACAAAGGGTTCGACTCAAGTACTTGTAAAAGCAGAGAATATAACTGATGATCATGTTGTTATAGATTTGATTTCTCACGTAGTGAAAAATGCAAATGTAAATGATAATCTAAAGAATTTCTTGCTTAGAGCAAACTCGGAATTGAAATTCGGTGCATTCGGATTATTATTTGATGATACTATTACTTTCCAGCATTCTATATTAGCAAATGATTTCTCTGAAGTTGATCTGAAAAGCTCTATAAATGCTGTTGCAAGTGTAGCAGATTATTATGATGATATAATAGTAGAGAAAGCTGGTGGCAAAAGAGCATTAGACGATTTAAATGATGATGCATAATTAATTCAAGAATTAATAATATTAAAATGTAAAGCGATAACTCAAAATTATCGCTTTTTTTATTTTATTCTGATTATTATGCTTCTATTTAGATATCTACCTTGAGAAGTAGTTTCATCATACTTATCAGTATTTGTACTTTCCTCAAAATAAAATGTTTTAGATGTATTTGACTTTATAAAGTTAATAGCATTTGTAGCTCTCTCCGTAGCTATTTTCTTATTCGCTTCCTCTAAACCTATATCGTCAGTATTCCCAATTATAACTATTGTCTTTCCTTCAGGGAGTAATTCTACTAATTGTCTAAGTAATATCTTAGTCTCATCGGTAAGATTAGAGCTAGCGAAATCAAACATTAACAATGCTTCAAACTCATCAGTTTTTAGCTCTACATTCTTCACATTGATTTTTTCAATCTCAACATTCTCAGTATCCTTTTCAGTTAATTCACTACTTCTTAACTCCGATTCAATTCTGAAATCACCTTTGTTGGTTATCAAATTTCTATCGAATTGGGTATTGATTTGTCCTGATTTAACATCTTGTGCAGAATGCATCATATTATTCTTGAAAGTTACATCTCCAGATATATTCTCAAATTCAGTTGTAAAATCGATGAACCCGAAAAGTTTTTTATAATCTGTTTTCTTTACAAATTCAACAGAATTAGCATTTACTAAGTCTATTTCTACTCTCCTGTTTTCAGCTAAGCCTTGTTCGTATTGTATATTAGTTACTATTTTAGGTGTAATTGAATAATTAGTTGTTATTCTATTAGCGGTAATCCCTTTAGACATAAAAACGGCTTTAGCATTAATCACTCTATCTTTTGCTAAGTTAAGATTGTTATTCTCGTCTTGACCTGATGTACTACCCTGTAATACTAATTTTGCTTCTGGAGACTTATTTAGTATTTCTACAATTTTATTGAATATATTATTGTGATCTTCTATAGGATTCTTACTAGTAGTATTTTCGTTGTACGTACTTCTTATTTCACTCGAATTCTTATCAAAGAAAATAGCTAAGACAATTGGTGGTGTTGCAACTAATTTTTCACCAACTTCTATATAGCTTTTATCATAATCAAAATTTGATTCTAATGTTAATATAGGGATAGGTTCTGGGTCTATTGGGAGTGGCTGTATTGGTAATTTTGGTGGAATTGGGGCAATATACTCTTTCGGCACATCGAACGCTAATTTGATTCCCAATGACGCAAATATGTTGAAAGTACTAATATCTGCATCTGTTAATAGCATATCCATATCATTTGATACACCTAACCTCTGTACAAAATAAAGATTATGAGCTATTTTCATATTATTATAAAGAGATGCCGATAGATTAAGCACATTTGTATTTAAAGTCGTAAAATCACCTGCAGCATTTACCCTCTCAAAAAATACTTTATCATCTACTTTGAAAGCGGCTCCCGATGGCTGATCTATAACTTCTGTTTGTATATAATTCCCAGATTGTTGGAGATGGAAACTTGGGGACAAAGTAAGATAAAGTGGGCCATTGAAAACTTCTTCATCAATTAGAATATTGAAATCTAATCCAATATCATAGGCGTTGAACTTTACATCTAACTGCCTATTGGTTTGAACTAATTCCACATCACCCGTATTCAAATTCCTAGCATAAGCTGTATCAGGATTATCTAATAAACCATCTTTTGTTTGATAACCAGCATAGAAACCAATATTCAGAAAATCCAACAATCTGTATTCGGCAAATATTCTCGCTTTTAGACTATTACCACTACCTGTTTCGTAACATCCACAGTTTTCTATACCTTCAAATTTTATAAAATTAGCATCATAGTTTAACAATCCATAAGTCGCATCGGCACCAAAGTAATAGGGGGATTCCTTTGCGATTAAAAATATAGGTATAATCAATAATATTAGGTAAAAGAAGATTCTAGAGTATAATTTCATTTTATAAATTACTTGTCAATTTAATTCCAAAATAAGTAAATCCGAGTGCGAGTACAATACTTGCTACAATATAAAAAATTGCAATCATCGTTTCACCAGATTGGACAAGTTTAAATGTATCTAATGAGAATGAGGAAAATGTCGTAAAACCACCCAGAAATCCAACTAACAAAAATAATTTTAAAGATTCACTAAAATTATTATTTTCTTGGAAGTAGCCATATAATAATCCTATAGCAAAACTACCGACTATATTTACTACGAAAGTACCTAGTGGGTGTGGCTTTTCAAAAAAATAAACCATAGACCTTTCACCTAGTACAGTAATCAAGTATCTTAATGCTGAGCCAATACCACCGCCAAGAAATATTAAAAATAAGTCAGAAAACATCTTAAACTCATATTTATTTGCTAATTATTTATAATCACAATCATAATTTATCAAAATTTCTTCTTAATTTTACATTCTAATGTGTGTGTTATAAAATAACTAAGGGTAACTCCATGAAAATTCTTAAAATTGTCATTATAGCAGTAGCTGTAATATTAGGATTACTCATTGTCGTAGGTTTATTTTTACCTACAACTATGTCAGTAGAAAAGTCGATTGTAATTGATGCACCTCCAAACGTTCCATATAGCCAAGTTACTAATTTGAGAAACATGCCAAAATGGGATCCATGGTCGAAAATAGATACAACTATGGAAACTGTCTATGAAGGTCCAATTGCAGGTGTTGGTGCTAAACGCTCATGGGAAAGTAAGGATGATCAAGTAGGTACAGGATCAATGACCATAACTAAAGATGAGCCATTTTCTAATATAGAAGTAGAATTAGATTTTGGAGATCAAGGATTTGCTACCTCATATTATAAATTTGACGTTATGGATAATGGTAAAACTAAAGTTACTTGGGGTTTTAATAGTGATGTAGATATTCCGATTTTTGGAGGGTATCTTTGCTTGTTGATAGAATTGAAAATTGAAAAAGATTATGTGAAAGGCTTAGAGAGTTTGAAGAAATTATCTGAAAGCATTAAGAATAAACTTGATGTTTCAGATAAAAAGATAACAATAGAGAATGTAGATTCACAAATTATAATTTGTATGTCAACTTCAACTACTCCAGATGATCAGAATATATCTGATAAAATGGGTAAATCTTATGGACAACTTGTATCTAATATACAAGTTAATGATATGGAAATGTCTGGCCAACCAATAACTATTACTACTAAATGGGAAGAAAATGTTTATGAATTTGATAATTGTATTCCAATCCAAAATATAAAAGGTGATTTGTCAGCTAAAGTATTTGAATCAAAAACATACAGTGGTACAGCAATAAAAATAGAACATTTAGGTTCATATACAAGTATTGATAAATCATTTGACGCAATTTTGGCCTATATATCACAACTTGGACTTGAGATAGTAGGTAATCCGTGGGAAGTATATATAAATGATCCAACTGAAACATCAGAAGATAAGTTAATAACTCATGTTTATTTTCCAATTCAATAACAAAAAATAAGGGGAGTCAAGCTCCCCAATTTTATATGAATATAGTAATCGACTCAAATATAGTCTTATTAAATGAATCATTGGAAACAGATTTCAATGTTATTACTTTTGATGGTGGAGAATTAACTCCTCAGTTACTTCAGGAAACTAAAGCTGAAGTTCTATTTGTTAGATCTACGTCTAATTGTGATGTATTTCTATTAGGAGATTCTAATGTAAGATTTGTAGGCACTGCAACGGCAGGGATAGACAATTTAGATTTAGAGTTCTTAGATAAAAACAATATAAAATGGACTAATGCAGCTGGTTCTAATTCAATATCTGTTGCGGAATTTACAACTCTAGCTATCCAAACTTGGTGTGAGAAAAATCAGAAAGATATTTCAGAATTAACTCTTGGTATAGTAGGATTCGGTAACATAGGTAGTAAAGTAGGTAAGATATTTGAAAAGCATTGTAAGCAGCTTCTAGTAACTGACCCATATATAGAACATACAAACTCTATTAACGTTACCTTATGTAGTATAGAAGAGTTACTATCAAATTCAGATATTATAACATTCCACACGCCATTGGTAAGTGGGGGTGAGCATCCTACATATAAGTTGCTTGATTTGAATAAAATGGATTTGATTAAGAAAGATGCACTGATTATCAATGCTGCTAGGGGCGGCGTTGTAGATGAACAAGCAATTCAAATAGCCAATCTTAACCCTAATAATTTGATATTCGATGTTTGGGAGAATGAGCCAAATATTGACTCTGAATTTGCAGCTAGTTTATTTATATCAACACCACATATAGCGGGTCATTCTTTCGAAGGTAAGCTACGTGGAACTTTGAATATGCTTCAATCACTTGAATTATACTTAGGAAAAAGCATTGATAAATCACTAATATTAACTGAAATAAATAGATATGAGAAGTATAGACTAAGCTCTTTAAAATATATTGACTTATGTAATAAACTTGAGAAAAATATTCAGCTAGATAGAACGAATAGTCTGTTTAAAGAAATATTGAATAGTTTTGATTATAAGAAGTTTAATCAGATTAGAAAAGAATATCCTAAGCATAATGAAACACTATCAGATGATTCATTTTAGAGTATTGCAGTCTGCTAACTTCAAGTAAATTGAGTTTGGAAAGTCTGATTTGAGTTTATCAAAATACCATTGGGCTGTACTCTCATCACCTAAAGCGCATAATATATGTCCTTGTCGCAATAAGACTCTTTGCTTAAGATTTGCACTCAACTCATTGTTCATTATATCGTTTAGTAATCTATTAGCAAGTTTATACTCATTATGAACAATCAGGCATTCGGCACTATAGAAAACTGCTTCATGGTACAATGAGTCCTTTTCTTTAAGTGTCTCCTGTAAGATGCCAAAACGCTCACAAGCGTCTTCATATTTTCCATTATTGAATAAATAAATAGCAGAGTCAAGTTCCACACTCAAACTTCTTTCTTTATTCTCACTACTTTCATTTATGTAGATAGGGGGTAATTTGATAAATACTGTATCATTTTCATTAATAAATCCAGCAGAAGCCGATTCGTTTTGTTGGTTTCTATTGTAATTACCAACATTAGATGTATCATAAGAGTTACCACTATGGCTCCTAGTCATATACCTATTTCTGACAGGAGAACATGCAATAACTGCTAATAATAATATGATACTGAGATATTTCATTTTAAACTATCTTACTTTGAATGTTGCCATTGTTATAATAGCCAAAATAATACCAACTATATAGAATCGAGTAACAATTTTTGATTCGTGTATTCCTGTCTTCTCAAAATGATGATGGAGAGGAGCAATTCTGAAAATTCTTTTTCCTACACCGGTCTTGTTTTTTGTATATCTGAAATAAGTAACTTGTATAATTACAGACAATGCTTCGATGAAAAATAAACCACCTAATATAGGAAGCAAAAATTCTTTTTTGATAAGGATTATAATAGCACCAACTGCTCCACCTAATGCTAATGAACCCGTATCTCCCATAAAAACTTGCGCAGGGTATGAGTTATACCAAAGGAAGCCGATACCAGCACCAATTAAAGCCGCAGTGAATATAGTTAACTCACCCGAACCTTGTATAAACATAATATTCAAGTAATTAGCAAAGAATGTATTACCACTAAAATAAGATAATAATGCTAGAGTAAGTGCTACTATACTTACTGTTCCAATCGCCAGTCCGTCCAACCCATCTGTGAGATTAACTGCGTTAGAAGTTGCTGTAATTATAAAGACAACCATAGGTATATATAATATACCAAAATCAAAGTTCAAATCTTTAGCAAATGGAACTGTAGTCAAGGTACTTATTTCTGCAAATCCTTTCGAGTACATTTCTGGGAAAAAGTATATAGTAGAACCTAATATTAGACCTATACTTACTTGACCTAATATCTTATATCTACCAACTAATCCTTTGGGTAATTTTTTTATTACTTTTAAATAATCATCTAAGAAACCAACTACTCCAAGCCATGCTGTTACTAATATGACCATAACCACAAACATATTGGTCATATCTGCCCACAATATACTCGGAATCAATAGGGAAGAAAGAACAATCAGTCCACCCATAGTCGGCGTGCCTGCTTTGTTCAAGTGAAGTCCTTTATCCATTAATTCGGATTTGGCTTGTTCACCTATTTGCATACTTTTAAGTTTAGCTATTATCTTAGGACCAATGAAGAAACTAATGATCATAGCCGTTATAGCCGCCGCTGCTGCTCTAAAAGTAATAAATTGGAATACACCAAACCCTGGTGGGTCAAATGTCTTATGTATCCATTCTAATAGGAAATATAACATCTATCTAATATGCTGCTTAAATGAAATGATAACAAATATAATAATATTTTTTGGAAATTTAATAATGTCAATCTATTTATTTTAAATTAACTAGATTTCAAACCATTGATTACATCTTCTAATTTCATCCCTCTAGAACCTTTTACGAGTATTGATGCGGGATTTTCTGTCTTTAAAATAGCTTTTACTATTTCATTTTTATCTGTAAAATGAATGCAGTTATTAGTTGGTATTAGTTGACTATAAATTTCACCAAATAAATAAACTTCGTCTGCAATCTTAGATGCTTTTTCAAGTATTTTTTCATGTTCGTCTAAAGTATTTTCACCAAGTTCTAACATATCACCTAATACTGCTATTTTGTAATTATTGTATAGACTTAATGTGTCTAATGCTACTGAAACCGAATTAGGATTAGCATTATAACAATCATTTATTATTGTCTTGTTTCCAACTTTCTCAACTAACATTCTTCCGTAGCCATTTCCAGATTCTGGTACATAATCAGCCAACGCTTTTTTGATAATCTCTATTTCTTCGCCTAGTTCTATAGCCAAAGCAATAGCTGCAGCAGCATTATATGCTTGTATATTCCCAACGATTCCTTTCATTTCTACTTCAAAATTCTTCTCATCGTAAGTCTTTATTGTTATAGTAGGATGTAATTCTTCGTCTAAAGTTACTTTATAAGTCAAGTGCATTCCTTCATCTTGACCGAATACATACTTAGTTTCAAGTAAGTTAGCGTACTTTCTTAATACTTTATCATCGTAGTTTATAAATGATATTTTATTGAATTTTCTGAGGTGTCCAAAAAGGAAAGTTTCTTCCATTTCTACACCAACTATATCAATCAGTTTTTCTAAGTGTTCCTTGCCTATGTTCGTTATTATTCCATGTGTTGGCTCTAATAGCTCTGATAAATATGCAATTTCACCTGGTTCATTTGTACCAATCTCTAGTATTGCTACTTCATAGCTTTCATCTAGGCAGAAAAGCATTAATGGGACACCAAGTTGATTGTTATAGTTTTTATAAGTCTTTAAAACTTTATTATCTACTGATAGAATGTGAGACAGTATTTCTTTAGTTGTCGTTTTACCATTCGAGCCCCCTATTGCTACAACTGGTAGATCAAATCTCTTTCTATGAAAATTTGCTAATAGTCCAATACCTTTTAGCGTATCTTCTACAATTATTAATGGCTGTTTCTCAAATTTAGATTTATGATTTTCATAATATTCTTTATCAATTAGTGAAACTAATGCACCTTTTTCAAAAGCATCTTGAATTAAAGTATTTCCATCTAAATTTTCTCCTTTCAAAGGAACAAATAAATTTCCATTTTCTATTTGTCTAGTATCTATACTGACACCTGTTGCTATTAAGCCATCTTCTATATTGATTACATTTTGTGAATTGAAAATTAATTTAAGCTCAAACCCACTAAATTGTGCCTTGTTTTCTATCATTTTTCTGTTTCTGTTTATAATTATTTTTCAAATATAAGTTATAAAACAATATATTTGCTTTTCTAAATAGGATTAGAATGAATCAAAAATCGAATTACATAAAAGCATTTAGCTTAATTAGCATATTATTATGGATTGGGTCTTCAGTTATCCGAAGCTCAATAGGTTATACATTATTTGAAATTAAAGATCAGTTTATGTTACGTAATGATATTGATATGAATGAGTTATATTATACTATAACTACCTATATTAATATCACTTTCTACGTCGATTTATTCTATGTTTTATCTTTTCTTTTCATTTCTGTACTATTTATAATGAATGCAAAGAATTTGAAAAAAACAGGATGGCTATTTATTTCGATTGTACTATTCTATATCTTTTCAATTCCAGAAATTTATTTATTTCTGAATGATGTAGATTTATATTATTTTAATCTACATTCAGTAAACCATACTATTTCTGACGGCAGTTTGCACCTATTCAAACAAAGATACATAGTTGATATCTTTAAAATAATACAACCAATGTCCTTTCTATCACATCTTGCTATAGCTTTCTTTATGATACTCAAACCCCTGGATAAAAATGAAAGCTGAGGAACTATATAAAGAGTTACTTGAGTTAGCAAAACAGTTAGGTGTAACTGTGAAAAGAGACAAATCAGCTAAAATATCGGGTATATGTATAGTTGACGATGAACCTATATTAGTCCTCGACACCAAAATACCCAAGGATAAACTCGCTGCAGTTATAGCTACTGAGCTAAAACGAGCTAAGATAGATAATCAATATGTAAAACCTGTACTTCGTGATTTTATTGATCAACAAGAAGTAAAAGAAGCAGAATATGTTCTAGTAATCGAATATCCTGAAGAGTTTACAAAGGAGTAAACTCGTCGTTATTATTCTTCTGTCTTGACATTTCTGCCATATCTTTCTTATATTGTATTAACTTCTTAGCAAGTACTTCATTAGAAGTAGCTAATATACTTATAGCTAGAATCCCTGCATTTTTACCAGCTCCAATTGCTACAGTAGCTACAGGTACTCCAGGAGGCATTTGAACTATTGAGTAAAGGGAATCAACTCCACTAAGTGTTTTCGATTGAATAGGTACTCCTATCACTGGTAGATGCGTAGTAGAAGCTATCATACCAGGTAAATGAGCTGCACCACCTGCACCTGCAATTATTACTTTTATATTCCGTCCACTGGCTTTAGTACCATAGTCAATCATTTCATGTGGTGTTCTATGTGCGGAGATAACTCGCATCTCATATTCAACTCCGAACTCTTTGCAAATTTCTGCAGCTTGTCTCATAGTTGAAAGATCCGAATCACTGCCCATTATTATACTTATCTTGGTTGACATAATTTAAACTATTTTTTTAATTGGAGAAAAGTATGAAAGTAAATGTTAAATATAACAAAAATATGAGTTTCATAGGAGAAAATGAAACAGGACATAAAACAATGTTCGATTCTTCTGCCGCTGGTGGTGATTACGAAGCCGCTACACCAATGGAAATAATGCTAGAAGCAGCTGCTGCTTGTTCAGCAATTGATGTTGTTGCAATGTTGAAAAAAAGAAAAAAAACGATAACAGATTTCAATATAGAAGTAAATGGTGAGAAAAGGGAAGAACATCCAACGATTTATAATAAAGTTCACATGAAATATACACTAATCAGTCCCGATACTGAAGAAAGTGAGTTAGAAAGAGCTATAAGTCTATCACAAGATAAATATTGCAGTGTTTCTGCGACAATAAAATTAGCTGGTGCTGATGTAACATACGAGTATGAAATAAAAAAATCTTAGTATATATTGAGACGTTTTTGCTGTTCATGTGTCTATATAGGTAAGATAGATTACAAAAACGGAAAAAGTTTTGAGATTATTAACATTATTAGTTTCAGCAGTACTTTTATTAGTATCCCAAACGTATGCTCAAATAAGAATTAATGAGGTGTGTTCATCGAATTCCGAGTCATTGTATGACGAAGACTCAGACACACCTGATTGGATAGAGCTATACAATTACAGTGACCAACCTGTAAACCTTTCAACATGGAAGATTTCTGATCAACCCGATTCAGAATTAGCTTGGCAGTTCCCCGATACTATTATCAATCCAAATGAGTATTTATTAGTCTATGCATCTGGGAAGAATTTGATTGGCATAACAAAACTTTCAATGAAAACTAAGAGCTTTGGTTCTATAGTCCCCTTTAATAACAGAGATGCTTACAGATATAGATACAAACAACTAACTGGTGATTTTCATGCAGAATTAAAAGTAAGATCAATTCTTAATGAAGGGGTTTGGTCTTTATGTGGTATTCAAATCAGAGCTGATTTATCTGATACTACAAATTTCTTTGGGATGTTCGTTGGCTCTAAAGCAAAAGATGGGTTTTTCAACTATTGGCGAGACACTATACTATATATACCTAAATTCAAAGCTCTTTACGGTAGTCTCAATTTACCTTATACTAAACTTAGTTTAACTAGAAAGAACGATTCTCTTTATTGCTCCTATATAGATAGGAATGGAAATGAAGGTTATAAGGAATCATATCATAACTTCTTACCCGATAATATACTTATTGGTGTTAGTGTATCAGCGAATAATGAAAATCAATTCGCAGAATTTATTCTCGATTCATTTCTTATAAATAATGAATATACAGATTTAATAAATCTGGATTTGTTTGAAGTCAATGAAAAGGAAGCGGGAATAGACTCATATTATAACGAGATACACACCAACTTTAGTATCAAAGATGATGAGACCTTATACCTATATAACAATAATATTATAGTAGATAGCGTAAAGTTACAGCCAATGTCTGGTGATGTTTCTAACATGCTAAATGATGAAAATGAATGGCGAATAACAGATAAACCTACACCTGCTGAGAAAAATGGATTTGGGTACCTAACCCGATTATCAAAGCCAATGATTTCATTTAAGAATGGTAATATTGATATTACTGATACTAATGATGCAACCATTAGATATACACTTGACAATAGTTTACCTAATCTAGAATCTAAAATATATAATTTAAGCCAGCCAATAACACTTAGTAAAACAACTGTAATAAAAGCAATAGTTTATAAAGATAATTATCTACCTAGCTTTGTACAATCGGAGCTTATTAGAATAAATGAACCAGAATTCAAATTACCGATTATCTCGATTTCTGTAGATTCAGCTGATTTGTGGGGTCAATATGGGATACTCAATACAATATATAATTCTCAAAAAGTAGCAAGTTTAAATTATTATGATATGAATAGTAATTTAAGTAGTAATATACTTATTAAAGTGCATGGGCAGTCATCTCGTTTTTTACCTCAAAAGTCATTAAGAATATATTCAGACAAGAAGTCGGATTATACAAGAATTAAAAATGTTTTCTTTGATAATGTTCATAAAGAGTATGATCAACTTGTGCTTAGAAACTCTGGCCAAGATTGGAATTCGCTTTATATAAGAGATTCTTTTAATTCTGTTATAGCTTCAAAATTGCAAAATCAAATCTATGCTCAATATAAACCCATAATATTTTATTTAAATAATGAATTTTATGGTTTAATAAATCTTAGAGAAAGAATTGAAGATGAGTTTTTATCTGATATTTATAACTTAAATGACAAATCAATAAATTTTTTCGAGAATAATGGAATTACAGTTAGAGGTGATTATTTCGAGTATTTAAATTTTGTAAACAAGTTTAAAGATAATAATAGCACAAATATCAATGACATAAAAAATTATTTAGATGTAAATAATTTTTTTGATTATTCTTTATTATATATCTATTCTATAAATAGTGACTGGCCATCACTAAATGTTAAACTGTTCAATTCTAAACAAGGTGATAGGAAATTTAGATATATAGTTAATGATTTAGATGTAACGTATGGTTATAGTGCTGATAAACAAAGTTTTGATAAAATAGAATCCATTCTTAACGACACTATAAATGATTATTCGGTAGTCTTTAACAAAGTAATTAAAAATAGTCAATTAAAAGTGCAATTTTTGTCTAGAGCTGCTGATTTAATAAACTCTGTTTTCAGAACAGAAAATATGAAATCAGTACTCGATAGTTTGACAGAACAGATTAGAGAATATATACCTTTACAGCAACAGAGATGGGAAGGTTCTTGCATAGATTGGGAAGAAAAAATTGATGTAATGAAAGTCTTTTTAGAGGAAAGACCAGCATTTTTTATGAATAATCTCAATTTTCATTTAAACGAGAGCAAAGGAACTTCTAATTTTTCACTCTCAACTTACCCACCTAATAGCGGCACATTCAAAGTGAATACTATTACTGTTGATACTTCTGAATGGAGTGGCAGATATTTCCAAACTTTACCAGTTACAATTACTGCTATTCCTAAGCATGGGATGAAGTTCGTAAAGTGGAATCAAGACTCATTAGGTACTGAACCAACTATAACAACAACTCTCTCCGAATCAATAGAGATAGAAGCAATCTTTGAGAAAATCAATCTGAATGAACAGGGTAGAGCTATTGTTATAAATGAGATAATGTATAATGCTGATAAAGGGCAAGATACAAAGGATTGGATAGAACTATATAATGCTGGAACTAAAGCCGTAAGTCTTAAAGGATGGTCAATAATAGATGAAGATACATCGCACACTAAATTTGTAATAAATGAAGATTACCTAATCCAGCCTAATGAATTAGTAATACTTACAAAAGAACTAGAAGAATTTGAAGAAGCTATTTTCATTTCAAACAAGAAATTCGGTGATTTTGATTTTGGACTCGGTGGGAATGATATTATCAGATTAATTGACGAGAACGGCGTTACTCACGATTCAGTGAATTATGATAACGATGCACCTTGGCCAGTTGATGCAGATGGTTCAGGATATACTATAGAGCTTATTCATCCAAATTTGGACAATAATATAGGTGCAAATTGGAGGATTAGTAAAATGAAATTAGGCACGGCAGGAGGAGTAAACTCTAGTTATGATTCTCTTCAAACGAGTGTTCATTTCTATTTATCTTCGAAAGGTCTGAATTTAGAACAGCACGATAGAAAAATAGATATTATAACTGTTGAGTTAATAAAAAGCATTGGGCTTTATACTATTACTGGGAAAGAAATCAAGATAGAGGCAATCAGGAATACTAATCAATTAACTCTAGATTTGAATAATATAGAAAGGGGTATATATTTGTTAATGGTTAACACTGATTCTAAAACAGAAACGATTAAGATATTACTGAAGTAAAGTTTTCTTAAGAAATAGTATTCTAGCAGGAATTACTGAAAAACTTTGGAATCCTTTATTTACTAATAGCATTAATGATTCTTCGTCACTAGCTATTTGACCACATATAACTAACTCTTTATCATTCTTGTTACACACTTTTTTGATCTTGGAAAGTAAATGGATAAAAGATTCAACGCTATAGTCTAGGTATTCTTTCACGTGCTCATTGTTCCTATCCGCTGCAAAAAAGTATTGCATCAAATCATTTGTACCAATACTTATAAAGTCTGATTCTTTCACTATATGCTTTATAAGTGCTGCTGCCGATGGCGTTTCTACCATTGTACCTATTCTAGGCATCTGTATATTTAGCTCATTTGATACTTTAGCTACTATTTTCTTTATTTCAATTACTTCTTCAGTAAAAGTTACCATAGGGATAAGTAATTTTACATTTCCATTAATAGAAGCTTTAATTAAAGCATTGAGCTGAGTTTCTAATATATGTTTATTTTTAAGTAGGTACCTGACACCTCGCAATCCAAGAGCTGGGTTGTCTTCTTTTTCATCATTCAAATTTAGCTTGTCATAACCAAAATCGAATAATCGGAATGTAACAGTTTTTGGATATATACTTTCAGAAATTCTATTATAAATGTCAAATTGTATATCTTCCTCGAAAATTTCTTCTATTTCGTGAACAAGGTTTTCAGTTCTAACAAGACCAATTCCGTCAGCATTATTAATCAGTGTATTTTCGAGGTCGATCATATTATTAATATTAGAGTAGAACTTTATTTTTGCACCATTTTTGTTTCTAACGTGTGAATCTTTGTAGTCCTGGTAAGATTTTAACTCTTCTTCGGCTTGTGTTTGCTTGTTTTTATATTGTATTCGGGTCTTATTATCGGGGTTGATTATAATGTTACCTAGGTAACCGTCAATTATTATTTCATCATTGTTTTTGACTAACCCTAACAGCGAATTAACTCCAAATACAGCTGGTATATTCAAGCTTCTAGAAATAATCGAAGAATGGGAGAGATTAGAACCATATTCTGTAGCGAAGCCAATTGCTCCATTTTCATGAATTTTTAATATTTCGTCAGTATCGAGCAAACTAGTGATTATTATTCTATTCTTAACTTCTGAATAATCATTCTCTACATCATTTATATCTTGTATCAACTTATGTTTTAGAAATTGAATATCATTAACTTTTATTTTTGATAAACTATTACCATTATTACTAATTAATTCAATATAGTTAGCGAAGAATTCTTCTATTGCGATTTCGCATCTATTTCCTTTATTTATTAAGTCGTTAACACCATTAGTCAATTCCTCATCTTGCAAGAACATAAGTTCAGACTCAATAATAGATTTGATTTTTTCCTTATGCTTATATTTTTCAATAATTCGCTCAGAATCAAATATTAAAGATTTTTTTGCGAAAGCAAATTTGGCTTTTTCTATTTCCGAATCGAAAACTTTTAATGCTCTCAATTCACTTTGATTTTTATCAAAATCTAATCGTTTTACTTTTCCAATCACTATACCTTTTGATATTGCAATTCCACTTATTCTATGATTTACCATTAGATAGGTTCTCCAAAACCAGATTTAAATAGCTCCTTGATTTCGGCGGCCATATCATTCTCATCTATCCCATCAATCTCGAATGATAGTGTACTACCTAATTCAGCTGCTAGTGTCATAACCCCAATAATTGATTTCCCGTTTATCCTCATTCCGTCTTTTTCTATAAATACTAATGATTTATACTTAGATGTTAGTTTTACTAATGTGGCCGCAGGTCTAGTATGTAATCCAGCTCTGTTTACGACGGTTACTTCAAATTCTATCATTTTTCTATACTCTTTTTAATTTCATCAAAGGAAATCACACCTTCCCTAATATAATTAATTTCATTGTTAGTTAGCCGAATAATTGTAGAACTAATGTTCTTACTCCCACAATCTATATCTAATAATATGTCAGAATGTTGTTCGGCAAACACCACTATATCATCTTTGTCAGTTATAACGGACATTCCTGATAGATTACAAGACGTAGATGCAATAGGATAGCCCAAATAATCTATTAATTCCAACAGATAACTACAATTACTAAGTCTAAATGCGACTGTATTCAAGTTGGCAGTAACATAATCCGGAACATTTTTTTTATCTAAAACAATTGAAAGTGGACCGGGTAAATATTGTTTTGATAAAATTTTCCAAATTTCTCTATTGTCAATTATACCATATTTTTCAATTTCAGAAGCTTTAGATATTTGAATTTGCAAAGGATTAGAAGTATTTCTACCCTTTATATCATATAATCGAGTTACGGCTTTTTCATCATCGTAGCGACAACCAATCCCCCAAACGGTCTCAGTAGGGAATACAATTATTCCTGAATTGTCTAGAATAGATTTTATCTTTTCTAAATTATTCTTATTTATTTCCGTTATCGTAATCATATTCTGTCAATTTAATAATAATTACACTTTTTATGAAGACTATATTTTGGTTTAGAAGAGATTTAAGGTTGAAAGACAATGTTGGGTTGCATAATGCACTGAAAAATAATGATGAAGTTACACCAATTTTTATATTTGATGAAAATATAATTTCTGAATTACCAAACGATGATAAAAGGATAAGCTTCATATATTCTGAACTTGAAAGTATAAAACAACAATTAATCAATATTGGATCAGATTTATTAGTTTTCAAAGGAACTCCGGAAAATGTTTTCCAGAAGTTAATGAATGAAAATAATATTGAAAAAGTATATACTAATCATGATTATGAACCTTATGCTATTAATAGGGACAAAAGAATTGAAAAACTGTTAAATAATAAAAGAATTGAATTTAAATCCTTCAAAGACCAAGTAATATTCGAAAGAGACGAAATAGTAGAATCGGATGGAAAGCCATATTTAGTGTTCACACCTTATTCTAAAATTTGGAAAAGTAAGCTCACAGAAGAATTGCTAGTTGATAATAGTATAAGTAAATATAAGTCTAGCTTCAAGAAATATAGTTCTCCCAATGATTTAATATCACTCCAAGAATTAGGTTTTGAGAAAGTAAATAATATAATTACAAGTAAAGAATTAGATATTGAAATAATTAATAATTATCATAATACTAGAGATTTCCCAGCCATTGAAGGCACTAGTAATATGAGTGTGTACCTTAGATTTGGAACTGTTTCTCCTCGAGAGTTAGTTAGTAAAACATTAGAGAATAATGAGAAATACTTAAACGAGTTAATTTGGCGAGAGTTTTTCATGTCTATTTTATATCATTTCCCACATACAGTAACTGAGAATTTCCACCCAAAATATGATAAAATGGTGTGGAGAAATAATGAAATTGAATTTGAAGCATGGTGCAAAGGAGAAACTGGATTCCCCTTGGTTGATGCTGGTATGCGAGAACTAAATAAAACAGGACTTATGCATAATAGAGTTAGAATGGTAGTTGCTAATTTTATGACAAAACTTTTACTGATAGATTGGAGATGGGGAGAGGAGTACTTTGCAAAGAAATTACTCGATTATGAGATGTCTTCAAATGTAGGTAATTGGCAGTGGGCAGCAGGTACAGGGGTAGATGCTGCACCTTATTTTAGAATATTCAGACCTGATACACAATTAGAGCGATTTGACAAAAATCTTGAGTATATTAGAAAATGGATCCCCGAATATAAAGAAGATTATATTGAGACAATTGTAAATTATAAGGAAGCTAGACAAAGAGCTTTAGATAGTTATAAAAGAATTATGTAATTTAGTAATTATACATTGTGTAATACAAGTAGTTTTCAAAAAGTTATCTTTTTAGGAAATTATTTTTTATTTTGAAATTTAAAATTCTTTAAAAACTAATTCCCTATATTTTGGGGGAGACAGAATGAACAAACTATTGACCTTCTTAATTTTAGTTGCAATTGCAATAAGTCCATTATTCTCACAGGAATATGCAGAAGAACCATACACTCCAAGAGATAGTTATGGTGTATTTGTGGGGTTTGGACTTAACCTACATAGTGCAGATTTCAAAAGTTTTGCAGAAATACCTAGTTGTTGTCCTGGTTACGAGACTGGCACTGGAGTAGGAATTAATATTGGAGCTTTCTATTCGTTACCTTTGGGTGATTTAATAGATTTATCACTCAGAGCTAAATATCTACAACTTGGTGGTGAGTTATCAAGGATTGAAGAAGAATTAGGAACTACTCTAAGTGGCGATATGCAAACACTTCAATTCGAACATAGATTCGATGCTGCAATTACATCTGTTGCATTAGAGCCATTACTTGAATTTAAGTTATCAAACGAATTTAGATTGCGTGGGGGTTTCCGAATTGGTTATTTACTAAGCGGTAACTTAAATGAACATGTTGAAGAGGTAGTTTCTCCTAGTAACGGTCTTTTTGTTGATGAAAACGGAAATACTTCTAGAACTAGGAATAGTTATGAAGGTGAAATACCTTCACTTTCAACATTAGATGCAGCAATAGTTTTTGGTGCTTCCTATGATTTACCTTTAAATAGTTCATATACCTTATTTCTAGTACCATTTGTTGATATGTCATTAGGACTTACTTCATTTGTACCAGATTTTGGATGGACGTCTAATTCAATTGTTGGTGGCTTGGGGCTTAGATATGCTCCTAGAGATATAATCAAGAAGAAGGAAATATTACCTCCTCCTCCACCGCCTCCGCCCCCACCATTGCCACCGCCTCCGCCCCCACCAGCTGTTCCACAGCTAGATGCGTCGATATTGGCTGTGTCAGTTAACGAAAACGGACAAGAAAGTGATGTAAGTTCAATCAAAGTAGAGGAATTCTTCTTGAATAGGATTCACCCTCTATTGAACTACGTTTTCTTCGGTGAAAACTCAGCAGATATTCCTAAAAGATATTCTAGAATTAGTGAAGCTGAAAAAGAAAATTTCTCGTTCAAGCAATTATTTGACTTGAAGACAATGGAAGTTTATTATGAGATTCTTAATATCGTTGGAAAAAGGATGCAATTCTATCCACAAGCAAAAATTGAGCTAGTAGGTTGTAATTCTGATCAGGGATTAGAGAAAGATAAAATTAGTTTATCAAAAGATAGAGCTGAAACGGTTAAAAAATATTTAATAGATGAATGGGGTATAGACCCAACTAGAATAACAGTTAAATCTCAGAATCTACCAGAAAATCCTTCAAATGTAAATGAGCCAGATGGTATAGTTGAGAATAGAAGAGTAGAGATGAATGCGAATATACCACAGATATTCGAGCCGATGAATATCAAAGATACTTTGAGAACATCTAATCCACCTCATATTAGATTCAAACCGATTGTCAAATCGGCTGTTGGCTCTAATAGATGGAAGATTATTACTTATCAAAATGGTAGAGAGTTAAAGACATTCAGTGGAAATGGTGAAATACCAAAAGCTATAGAGTGGGATTTGGAATTAGAAAAAGAGCAAGATTATATCCCAACTATGGATAGACCATTGCAATACAGACTCCAAATTATTGATAATGATAACAAAATGTGGGAGTCTGCTATACAGGAACTTCCAGTAGAGCAAGTTACTATCGAATATAAATTTGAGAATGTACTTCCTGATAAGGAATTTGACATTTACTCTATGATTGGTTTTGGTTATAATCAAGCAGAACTTAATGAAAGAAATATGTTTATTGCAGATAAAGCAAAACAAAGATTGAGAAGTTATTCTATTCCTGATATTATCGGATATTCTGATAGATTAGGAAATGAAATAGCTAATCAGAAACTATCTCAAAGAAGAGCTTACAATGTAGCTGAATTTTTATCTCTAAACCCTGAGACAACCGCTCGTGGATTGGGTGAGAAGAAATTGCTATATGACAATGATTATCCTGAAGGAAGATTCTATAGTAGAACAGTTGTAATTAGTATCATAACTCCTATTGAGTAATGTAATTATTTTGCAGTTGAACTGTTATTATAAAAAGAAATTAAAACGGTATTAAAAAATGAAAAATATTAAGATTCTAATTTACTTGTTACTATTCTCATGTAGTAATATGGTATTCGCTCAATCTATAGAAATAGAAAGAGTCGTAACAACTAATTTCCCAACTCTCAGAGCAGAATTCAGAGTGAAAGATGCTGGCGGGGTTGAAATCAGAAATCTAAGTAATCTGGACTTCCAGTTGAAGGATTTGGGTATTAATACTCCTTTTACTGCCCCGACTTGTCCTCCAGATCAGGCTAGATTCTCATTGATATTAATCTTCGATGCTTCTGGTTCTATGGATGCTAATATAAGTAATGAATCTTCTGATCCTCCTTCAAGACATACTGTCATAAAGAATGTAGCTAAACAGTTTATTGACCAGTTGCCAGATGGACAATTCGAATGTGCTATAGGTGTTTTCTCTAAAGAGTTTGATTATAATCAACTTCAAAGGTTTACCACAGATAAGGACTCATTAAAGCAAGCTGCTGATTATAGACTAATAAATGCAACTAATTATAATGCTGGGTTTCTAGGATATAATGAGAATGACGAAGGCGGAGCATTCGGATTAGTTAAAGATGCACAGTATAAACCTGTTATTGTATTTATGACTGATGGTTTTCACCAAGAAAATGCAAAACATGGAGCTATAAAAGATGGTACTATTATAGCAAAAGCTAAAGCAACGAATACAACGATTTATTCACTTGCAATTGGACCAACTTCTCCTGATCCAAGTGATACTTCTTTAGACCCGTTATCGAAAGCAAAATTAAAAAATATATCTACTGCCACTGGTGGTGATTATTACGAAAATCTGTTAAATGAACAGCAAGTGGCTGATATTTATTCAAATATATTACAATCAGCACAAGGATTTGGTACTCCTGCACCTTGTTATATAGATTTCGAGTCTGATTGTAATGATGGTGAGATAGAGCTAACATATACTGGATTTAATCCTGCAGTATCTGATACAAAAGCATATATAATTTCTGATGAATTAAAGCCGAATCTAGACATTACGAAACGTAGTTTCTTAGAAGTAAACCAAGTATTGAATGTAGCTAAAGATTTTGATGTTACAATCAAAGCAGAAAAAAATAAACTGATAATTACTGGATTCAATGCGGCGCCAGCCAATATATTCACTGTTTCTAATTGGGGTGGCTCTGCTCCTCCGTTTACTTTGAATAAAGGTGAATCAAGAATAATCAAAGTTTCTATTAAACCTGAGAATAGAGAGTTTTATGGTGGAACTATTAATTTCGAGGGTTCTGGATGCTCTGGTTTGACTATGACTCCAAGAACTGGGTTTATCTTTGCAGAAGATATTATTTTCGCAAATGTTAATCAAGGGGACCAGGAAACTAAAACTTTTACACAAAGATTTTGTAATCTAACAGATGAACCGCTTAAATTAAGCAATATACTAGTCTCCGGCGGTGCACACCAGTCTGATTTTGGGGTTACTAGCCAATCTAAGACCCTTGCTCCAGGAGAATGTATAGACATAGAAGCTACATTCAGACCTACTGACCAAGGCGATAGAGAAGCACTATATACAGTGAAAACTGATAAAGGCGATTTCGAAGCTAAGTTGAAAGGTGGTGGTGCCGGTAAGCCTCAGATTGCTGCAACTGCTGCTACTTTTGCTGATGTAAATTGTATAAATCCTAAATCTACAATTACTGTTGAAGTAAGAAACGATGGACCAGTTGAGTTAGATATCAGTAGTATAACTCTTGAAGATGTTATTAACTTCAATCTAATAGGGAACACTTCTTTGAAAGTTGGTCCCAATAGTAGTAATAGTACTGATGTAATAGTTGAGTTTACTCCACAATCAAACGGAGTTCATACTACAAATTTAGTATTTACTAACAACTCTGACAATAGCATTTATAAAGTGAAATTAGATGGTGAAATGTTAGCTGTAGATTATAATGTATCTGAACCGAATCATAACTTTGGTGAGATATGTGGTAATGTTGGTAATCCTGCTACTAAGACTGTTACTTTAAGTAATGTGAGTTCTTTCGGTTACAATGTAACTGCCTCATCTAGTTTACCCGAATTCAAAACGAATTTAGTTAGTTACGATCTTACTTCTGGTACAGCAGTTGTAACTATTAGTTTCGAATCAGGAGTTAACAATACTTATAACGGTGTTATTACTTTTACCAGTGAGTGCGGTAATGTAGTTAAAAAAATTAATGTGACTGGGTCTATCAACTCACCAGAAGTACAAAGTCAAGCCGTATCTATAGCCGCTGTTATTGGTACAAGTGAAATGTCAACTGTTGATATATCAAATCCAAATACAGCACCGTATGATGTTGTTGATGCTTATGTTGGTGATGCTTCTAAAAACCCAATCCCAGAATTCAATGTTAGTGCAACTAGCTTTTCTGTTCCTGGTAGTGGTACATACAAGTTAGACATTACTTATACTCCGAATGCGGGCAATCCAGTTGATAAATCTGGTTTTCTGTATTTAGTTATTAATCAACCATGCAATGTTACATTAGATGATATTACTGTAGAAGGAAAACCGACATTGTCAATAGCAAGTCTTTCAATAGCTAATGATAACAAAGACTATATTGGAAGAATCACAACTATCCCGGTTACCCTAAGTGGTCTTGGTGGATTCCTATCCTCTGGTACTAGCTCTGTTGAGTTTACGGTTCAGTTTGATGAATCATTACTTAGTCCATTAAACGGAACTGCTGTTGGTATTAACCAAGTTTCGCATAAGTTCAATTTGAATTCTCCTTTTACAGGTACTCAGATATATAATATGCAATTCAAAGTATTAAATGGATTACCATCTACAACTTCTCCTCTTAACTTTATAAAAGCAGATGCGTTAAATAGTGGTGGTACTCAGTCTGCTGGATTGAATACAGATAATGGTCAATTCGATTTAATTCTTGTTAAGGGCGAAGCAACTACTGAAGCTCTATCAGCATCTCCGGGTGAGAATTTTACTTTACCTGTTTTTATACTTGACAAAAATGACAATCTAGATGAGCTATTACACAAAGATTTGAGAATAGTGATTCAGTATAACTACACTGTTATGCAGCCGACTGATAGACCTCATACTGTTATATCTGAAGATATTGCTGAACTTGATATTACAGGTGAAATTAAATTTACTCAAACTCCTAAAGTTAATCAGACACAAGCACAATTTGCATTTGCTAATATTCCAATGATAGCAAAATTAGGTAATAAGCAAGTAACTGAAATTGCTATAAAATCAGTTGATGTGCTTTCTGGAGGGGTAGCGGATTTTGTACTTGATACAGCTGAGTTTACATTGACAGGCGTATGTGAAGAAGGTGGTCATCTTAGATTATTTACTCTTTCTGAAATTACGCCATCTATCAAATTAATCCAGAATCCTATTGTATCTAGTACTAGTATAGAACTATCTACAGTAGAGAAGGGGATTCACACTGTTAGTGTATTCGATATGATTGGTAATAAAATTAACTTAGATGAACGAAATATAACATCTGAAGGAAGCTATAGTATTCCATTCGGAATTGAAACTTTGAATTCTGGTTATTATTTAATTTATTTTGAAACTCCTACACAAGAGTTTTTCAAGAAAATAGCTATTATAAAATAGTGCTTTTCGAAAAAGTTATAAACCCCTTTTCCAATTCATAGGATAAGGGGTTTTTTATTTTTAATTTCTAAAGTTTTAAACAGCAAAAAATAAATCTTAAATTGATTGAATAATTAGATGAACAATAGAATAATTTCAGTTGCTAATCAGAAAGGCGGAGTAGGGAAGACTACATCGGCAGTTAATATAGCTGCTTCACTAGCTGCATTAGAAAAGAAAGTATTGCTCTTGGATTTGGATCCACAAGCCAATGCAACAGCAGGATTAGGTGTAGATTCTAAAAGCCAAGAAATATCTAGCTATGATGTACTCGTAAATGAAGACTCAATGGATGAAGCAACAGTTGATACAGAGTTAGAGTTTCTTAAACTGATTCCTTCGCATATTGACTTAGTTGGTGCAGAAATAGAAATGATTTCTCGTAAAAATAGAGAGCTTCAACTAAAAAACAAATTCGATGCACTTGAAAAAAAATACGACTATATCATTATTGATTGCCCACCCTCGTTGGGATTACTTACCTTGAATGCATTAACTGCTTCTGATAGTGTATTAATCCCCGTACAATGCGAGTATTATGCATTAGAAGGATTGGGACAGTTATTAAACACAATAAGTATAGTACGTAAACATCTTAATGATGATTTGGAAATAGAAGGTGTACTTCTGACAATGTATGACAGCCGATTGAATCTATCAAATGAAGTTGTAGAAGAAGTGAAAAAGCATTTTACAGATAAAGTATTTAAAACAATTATAAGTAGAAACGTAAGATTATCGGAATCACCAAGTCACGGTAAACCGGTAATATTATATGATGCTGTTTCTAAAGGTTCACAAAACTATCTAGCATTAGCTAAAGAAATAATTAAAAACTCGAAATAATAATATAGCATGGTTAAAAAGAAAGGATTGGGGAGAGGGCTTAGTGCCTTGATTCCAGATATAAAAAGAGATGAAGATAGCGAAGTAGAATCCTCAAAAAATGCAGGTTCTAGTTCGAGTATTCCTATTAAGAAAATCAGAATAAACCCTTGGCAACCCCGTAAGGAATTTGATCAAACTGCTTTGGAAGAGCTAGCTGAATCTATCAAAACTCATGGTCTAATCCAACCTATTTCTGTTCGTAGGGTAGATGAGCATTTTGAGCTTATCTCAGGTGAACGTCGTTTCAGGGCCTCCAAATTGATAGGACTAAAAGAGATTCCTGCTTATATAAAAGAGAATGTTGACGATGAGCAGATGCTTCAGTTTGCAATCATCGAAAATCTACAAAGAGAAGATCTTAATCCTATTGAAATAGCGATTAGTTACAAACGATTAATAGACGAATTCAAACTTACACAAGAAGAAGTAGCTAAGCAAGTAGGTAAAAACAGAAGTACAGTTACCAACAATCTAAGATTATTGAACCTACCAGATGTAGTGCAAAAAAGTCTTTCTCAAAATGAAATCTCTGGTGGACATGCTAGAACTTTGCTAGGTTTAAGCGATATACCTAGTATTATAAAAGCTTGGAAACACATAATTGAAAACGAATTATCAGTACGTGAAACTGAGAATTACGTTAAGAATTTTGGTAAGCTGACAAAGAAAGATGAATCTGAAAAAGAAGAATTATCTCAAGAATTAAAGGCAATAATTGACGATACTGAAGACAACCTGAGAACTAAATTTGGGACTGAAGTACGTATCAAATTCAAGAAAAATGAGAAAGGTTCAATAGTGATTAACTATTATTCCAAAAAAGATTTGAATAGAATATTAGAGTTATTAGATTGAGTTTAGAGTTTACTGCAAATAGAAGAGTTATATACGCAGATACTGATAAAATGGGTGTGGTGTATAATGGTAATTACCTGTCATATTTTGAGATAGGTAGAAATGAGTTAATGCGACATTTGGGCTTGGCCTATACCGAAGTAGAGAAAAATGGACTCATATTACCCGTTATAGATGCGTATGTAAAGTATATTAAACCAGCGTATTATGATGATGTATTGGAAATAAATGCTCGTCTAGATGAAACTTTATCTGCTAAAATTCAGTTTATATATACTATTAGTTGCAATAATGTATTAATTGCAGAAGGTTATACTAATCATGTATTTGCAAATGCAGAAACTATGAAGCCAGTAAGACCGCCAAAAATGTATGTAGAACTATTACAAAAACACTTAGGTAAACTATAAATATCTTTACTTTATTACTGAAGAAAAAAGGCACTTAATAAATGAAAAAGACAATATTAGCACTATTGATGTTAGCTGTTACTACTATGTTCGCAGATGATACTCCTTATAATTTCATGAGATTTAACTCTACTGCCAGGGCAGCAGCTCTCGGTAATGCCGTTGTCTCAATAGAAGATGATGCATCGCTAATATTCTTCAATCCTGCACTTTTGCAATCAGCAAATGAGAAAACTCTTTCTACTACTTTTTCAAAACATGTACTTGATATAAATTCAGGGAATATAGTCTATAAAATAAATCAATTCGATTTGGATGGCGCTTCACTAGCGGCACAAATCAATTTTAATAGCTACGGTTCTTTCGATTATCTTGATAGTGAAGGTAAGCTATACGGAAATGGTTTCTCTGGATCTGATCTATCATTCGGTGTTACATACTCTAATGAATTAGACTCTAATTGGTATTATGGTGTAACAGGTAAATTTATTTACTTAACTCTAGAATCACAAAGTTCATCGGCTTTCGCCGTTGATGCTGGTATGTTCTACAGAGTTAATGAACGAACTAATCTAGGTTTCTCTTTGCTTCATCTAGGGTCTGAAATGAGCTCATTGAACGGCCAAGCAGCTACTATGCCCACTGATGCGAGAATTGGTGTGAATCATAGATTAAAAGGGCTACCGTTGCTTATAAACTTCTCATTTCATCATTTAGCTGATGATGTCGATGGATTCTTTGATAGATTTAAAAATTTCGCGATTGGGGGTGAGCTTTATTTGAGTAAAGTTATAAATCTAAGAGCTGGGTATGATAATCAGATTAGAAACTTCGCATCAGCTGACGAGAACAAAGGACTTTCTGGGTTAAGTGGTGGTATAGGTATCAAATTCGAAGATGTTGATTTTGACTATGGTTATGCTGAATACGGTGCATCTATTGGGTTGCATAGATTTAGTTTAGCATTAGAACTTTAGTCATCTTTACTTTTCAGCCGTCTTAATCTTTCTTTTTGAATAACAACTCTGTTTTTCATCTGATTTATATCTATATGTAGGTCTATATTTCTAGCTGAGTCTGCTATTAACAACTCAGATTCCCATTCTGTTATTTTATTCTCATTTCGTTCTATTATTTTATTCAGATGAGTGATAGAAAATTCAATCTTTTCACGAAGCTTTTCTGATTTATCTTCCTTCAAACTATCAATGCTGTAATTATTTGAATTATCAATAGTTTCTATACTACTCTGTTGCTCGTAGCTACAAGAAATAATATAAAAAAGTATTAAAATTATCCACAAAATTTTCAATTTGTCCTTCGAACTACTTATATTGTATAAATGAATTTATTCAAATATAAGGAGTTTTAGTTTATGAAGAAGTTTTTTATACTTTTCGCAGTAATGGTTGCATTTACGTTTTCTAATTTAAATGCAAAATCATCTACAATGGTTGGTGGAGGTCTTGGTTATGGTACTGATATTGAAAAACTAGCAATCCAAGCTGGTGCAGTTATTGATATAGATGCACCTGTACAAATTGCACCTGATTTTAAATACTACTTAACTGATGAGTTTGTTACTTTCTGGGAGCTTAATGTTAATGTTCAATATGCATTAACTCAAAACAAAGGGACTAATTTCTATCTACTTGGCGGTTTAAATTATGCAGTTCAAAGCATTGATTTTGATTATGGTTTTGCAGGTAGTGGATCAGTTTCTAACTCAGAAATTGGACTTAATGTTGGTGCTGGTGCTAAATTTGATTTAGGTAGCTTTTTTATCTTACCTGAAATAAAATATGTACTATCATCTTATGACCAATTAGTTATAAGTGCTTCTGCAATGTTCCCAATTTAATCTGATTTAAAAGATTAATTTGATTAAAAATTAAAAATCCCGCTTTTTTGAGCGGGATTTTTTTTGTCTATTTTACTATTTGTAATGGTCTTACTATTTGTTTGTTTCCAGTCTGGACTCTTATGTGGTAATTTCCACTATTGAGCCCATTTGTTTCAAAGCTGAGTTCCTTATTAGCACTGATTGTCTGTCCTTCAAATATTTTCTTAACTTCTTGCCCTCTATTATTATAGATGGATATAAAGGTCATACCTGCTTCTGCCTTGAATTTCAGATTTCCACTACCGTTCATTGGGTTAGGGAAGACATCGAAATCTCCGGGAGAATAATTATTCTCTACACTTGATTGACTTGTCTGAATAATATTCAAATGCTGATGTTTACCTAGCATTATGTTCTCTAAATCTTTATCTTCTACTTCAAACCAATCTTTCAATAATGAGTAATAGATAGATCTAAAGTCAAACTGCATAGGTAAGTTATCTTGAACAGTAACAGTTGAAGGTATATTGGGATTATCTCCTTGTATGCCAGGTATAACTTTAGAACCAAATACAAATAACGGAGCCGCAGACCCATGATCTGTTCCATTGCTTGCATTAGATATTATTCTTCTTCCGAATTCGGAAAAAGTCATACCAACAACATTATCTTCCAAGTTTTGCAATTTCATCTCATCTTGGAAAGCAGCCACAGATTCAGAAATCATCTTTAAAAGTTCGTAGTGGTTACCTTGTACATCACCATCTTGTTGAACTTGATTTGCATGAGTATCGAATCCACCCAAACTATGCACAAAGATTCTTGTCTTACTACCACCAGCAATTAGCTTAGCCGTTACTTGCAATTGACCGATTAATCTATTATTATTACCTGCTTTATCCCATTTAGAAGACATTAGTTTTTCACCTTTTTCAAAAGAATCTACTAATGTTTCTCTATAAACTTTTGTCTGGTTTATAATTTGTCTTATATATTCAATCTCATTACCTGCTGGAGTAGCAGGTGTAGTGTCTATACCACCAGAATTAATATTATAGATATCAATCTTTCCTTCGCCATTTGGCGTAATTGCCATTCCCATACCCAAAGCGGGTCCTTGGCAAGTAGGGGAGACAAAAGAGCCGTAAGTAATAGAAAGGGGATCTAAATTATCGGGATTCGGATAATTAGTAGGATAATTAGGATGCTTAGTATATAATTCTCTTCCAAGCCACCCTGATGAAATTACTTTATCCGAATCAGAAGCAGATGTCCATATATCAGTACTTCTGAAATGCGAGAAGTTTGGCTGAGGATAGCCAACTGATTGTAATACATGTAGCTTCCCCTCGTCATATAGTTCTTTCATGCCAGATAGTGCTGGGTTCAACCCTACATCATCTCGTAATTTCAATATTAAATTTTCCGGAACTAATACATTCTGTCTTGCATTGTATAGATTTCCATATTGATCAAGAGGAATTACAGTATTTAGACCGTCATTTCCTCCATTTAGAAATATTAAGATTAGTTTTCTATCTTCAGCTTTTGCCAAATTAGCAAATTGATTGAATATCGGAGCTCCTTTTGCTAGTTGCATACCACCTAACATAACTGCCGAAGTAGTAAGACCTGTCGTGTATATAAAATCTCTTCTTTTCATTTTTAATCTCCTTATACTAAGTGATATTCAGCAATATTCAAACAAGCTCTAATAAACGTTCTTAATAGAGTATTAACTATATTTGTGTTCTCTTCATTACTTGGGTCTAACTCGTAAGCTGTCCATAGAGCTGACCAATAATAATCTTCGTATTCTTCAGGAAGTAAATTGTTTCTCAAATATTTAAGTTGAATTTCTGTTAATTCTACAGGCAGCAGTAATTCGACCAATTCATTAATTAGAGTAGATATTTCATTTGGATCAGATGTTTGTTTGGCTAATTCAAACGCATCAAAACTTAAAGAAAACCCTCTTCCTTCTATGACAGGAGTTCCGGCAACATAATCTGCTAATACTGCTCTGTAAGGCGCTGAAACACTAGTTACCCATAATCTATGATATCCAGGTGCTTGATACATTGCTGGCCACCCAGATACACTTGGCGGCTCACCAAGAATCATTTCTTGAATAGCCGTGTATTGGAAACCTAATGAAAGCCAAGCTGGATATTGTCCGGTATAGTCTCTTGGAAATTGCATCTCTAGATTTCTATAAATTGATACAACAAAATCTAGAGGGCTCTTTATTACACAACCAATGTTCCATTTATCATAGAAATGTGCTGAACTAAAAAGTGCTTTTAAAACGGGTTTAACTTCATAATTATTATTTCTAAGTAAATCAGCCATTGGCTTAATTACATTGTTTTCAGTTTGTTCATCTATCTCATAGTAAACAAACCAACGATAAATCTTTCTGCACATAAATAAAGCAGTTTCATCTTGATTTAATATCATTGAGATCAGCTCTTTGTACTCTTCATCTTCTTTGTTCTTTATAACTTTGTTTCCAAAAGCTGAGGAGAATTTTTTATCAGTTTTATCATGAAGCTGACTATAATACTTTGATTCGATAGTATCTCTTAAAGCTCTCCAACCAGTTAGAACTTTTGCTGCAGCAACAACATCATCCTCTGTATAATTAGTATAATTACCTGGACCTATTAGAGGGCCTTTTCCAACGGTGAATAATTCCATAATTTCTCTAGCAAAATTCTCATTTGGTCTTCCTACAACATTCTCATTACCATTCAAATATCTCAGCATTGCTGCATTTATAGTCATTTTCTCAGTAAGTGTTTTAAAATTACCAAGGGCATTATCTCTTAGAGTCTTATAATAATCAAATGTATAATTCTCATCCCTTACTGTTAACATCTGTGTAACAAAGTGGTTATGCCAAAATAATGTCATTTTCTCACCGACATTATTTCCAGCTCCAACTATATTACCAAACCATCTAGCTGCAAAGCTATTTATTCTTGGATTGAATGTATTAGGTCCTTGAGGAAGACCAACCCAAGTTTGGCCAACATTTGCATAAGGATCATTATTATCATTATAATTAAGAGGTAATTCTAGAGGCTCATCAAATGTCAGTATCTTTTCAACGGCACTTTCGAGAGTCATTTCTGCAAAATCAGAAATGTCTTTCATTTTTGGGCCGAAAGTAGCTCTTTTCAATAAATGAGAAGCAGTTTTCTTATCCCAAATACCTGTATATTTCTCTAATCCTGCATCTATTAGTACACCATTTGTCCTTTGAGGTATAGTTCCTTCGGGTAGGTTATACTCTTTAGAGCTAAAATCTAGTATTGTATTTTTCATAATTATCTCAAGTTAGTTACTACTTACAAATTAATAACACATTAAATAAAAAAAGGTTTAACAAAATATGAAAATTTTATTAAACCTTATAATTATTTTAACTTATTGAATTAATTATTCTTCTACAGGAGCTTCATAAATTTCTTTACGTCTTTCTTTAATATCTGCATCATTTACATATTCATCATAGGTACACATCTTATCAATGTGGCCAAACGGACCAATCTCAACTATTCTGTTAGCTGTAGATTCCATTAACTGATGATCATGAGAAGAGAAAAGTAATACTTGATCATATTTCTCTAAACCATCGTTAAGAGCAGAAATAGATTCCAAATCTAAGTGGTTAGTAGGTTCATCTGCAACTAACACGTTTGCACCTTCCATCATCATCTTAGATAACATACATCTTACTTTTTCACCACCTGATAGTACATTCACAGGTTTTAATGCATCTTCACCTGAAAATAACATTCTTCCCAAGAATCCTCTTATATAAGTCTCATCACTATCTTTAGAATATTGTCTCAGCCAATCTGTAATTGGTAGATATGAATTGAAAAACTCAGAATTCTCTTTAGGGAAGTAACTTGATTTTATTGTTTGTCCCCATTCTATTGTTCCAGAATCCTGTTCCAATTCACCCATTATAATATCGAAGAATACTGTTTTAGCAACATCATTCTTACCAACAAAAGCAATTTTATCCTTCGGATTTACTTGCATAGTAAAGTCTTTGAATATTACTTCACCGTCTATTGATTTAGAAAGATTATCGATATTCAAAACAATGTTCCCAACCTCTCTGTCCGATTTGAACTCGATATAAGGGAATCTTCTCGATGTATGAGGAATATTCTCAATCGTCAATTTATCAATCATTTTCTTACGAGCTGTTGCTTGTTTCGCTTTAGATGCATTTGCACTAAACCTACTAATGAAGTCTTTCAATTCCTTGATTTTATCTTCAGATTTCTTATTTGAGTCTTTCGTTTGTTTTAGTGATAATTGTGAAGCTCTTAACCAAAATTCATAATTACCAGGGAACATGTTAATCTGACCATAATCAATATCAGTTATATGAGTACAGACTGTATTTAGAAAGTGTCTATCGTGCGATACAACTAAGACAGTATTATTGAAATTGATAAGGAATTCTTCTAACCAGTTCTTCGAGTTTATATCCAAGTTGTTAGTTGGCTCATCTAGTAATAGAATATCAGGACTACCAAATAGAGCTTGAGCTAATAGGACTTTGATTTTTTCACCAGCTTCCAGATCTTTCATCAGTGAATCATGTAAATTTTCAGAGACCCCTAGACCTGAGAGAAGCATCCCTGCCTCAGCTTCAGCTTCGTAGCCATTCATATCAGCAAAGTCAGCTTCAACTTCACCCATTTTCATTCCTTCTTCTTCTGTAAATTCAGTTTTTGCATATAGCTCATCTCTTAACTTCATCAATTTATAAAGTTCAGTGTGCCCCATAATAACTGTATCTACTACTTTGATATTATCAAATTTGAATTGATCTTGCTCTAAAACAGCCATTCTTAATTTTGAACCTATTTGAACATCACCTTTCTGTGGTTCAATTTCACCAGAAAGTATTTTTAAAAAAGTGGACTTACCAGCACCATTAGCACCGATAATACCATAACAATTCCCAGGTGTAAATTTTAAACTTACATCCTTGAATAACGGCTTTTTACCAAAAGCTAAAGTTATATTATTTACCGTAATCATCTTATTTTATTCTTATTTAGTTTTTTGAATAGTTACAAAGTTAATACTTTTAAAGACGATAATGAAGTAAAAAATTATAAACATAGTAATTATAAAAAAAGGGTTGCTTCAAAAAGCAACCCTTTATCTTAATTGTATGTCTAAACTCAATTATTTAGATACTTTTTCAGGTAAAGTATATGTTCTTCCTTTGTTCTGTTCTTTCAACCAAGTATATAATGGATTGAAATATTCTAACATAGCTTTAGCACTTATCTCTTCACCTAATTCATCTTTCATTAGTTTTCTCCAATCCACAGTAGCACCTGGAGATAATATTTTAGTTAGGAATTTACCTGTTTCTTTGCTTCCCCAATAATTTGTATTATGAGGGTCTTGTTTCAATATTTTTTTTGCAATATGGTCGTGTAACTGGAATAGTGTTACAATTGATAAAGCATAGTCATAATATTGAGCTGGATCATTATTGATGTGTGTTTTAGTACAAGCATCACAATAATCTTCACCTCTTTCATTAGGTGGAATTATACCCTGATACTTTTTCTTTATTTCCCACCATTTGCTATTGAATTGGTCAACAGGTAGGTTCTTTGCATAAAGTGAATATTCGAACTCAGTCATTACTCCTGCACCCCAAGGGATAAGAACAACTTGCTCTAGTGCTTCTTTTAGTAACAATTTTATTTCATCTAGTTTTACATCTTTTGCTAAAAGACCTCTTTCTTGTAAGAATGGTTTTTGCATAGCCGCTAATCCTAGCATAGATCCAACACCCTCGTGGAATGCTCTATTAGCCCCACCACGTAGTATATAAGGAACATCTGGGTTAGAATATAGCATATAGTAATAAATATGCCCTAACTCGTGTAATGTTGTTCCCCACCATTTTGTATTAGCTTCTACGCTCATTAGTGAACGGACATCATCATCTAAGTTCATGTGCCATGCAGAAGCGTGATTATTTTTCATAAATCCTGCATCTGCAGCAACTGGATATAAACTTGATTTTTCATAAAATGATTTTGGTAAAGAGGGAAGACCCATACTCATATAGAACTCTTCACCCGTTTTTACAATCCACTCTGGAGATTTCTGACCCAGAATTCCATCTAAATCAAACCCTTCTACTTCTACTATTGAATTCCACTCTTGTCCCCATCTATTAGGAAGCCAATGAGCTGGTAGATACTCGGGAACTTTTTCTCCATACTTATTAGCTAATTCATATCTAGTCCAAGTATGCAATTCTCTATATAGAGGCCAAATATCATTTATTACTTTATGTAATAAATCTCTCATTTCCTCTACTTCCATTCCATAGTCCGAGATTTGATAGTCTATATAATTATCATAACCTAACGGCATTACAGATTTATTTCTTAAATCTCTAAGAGTACTGATACCCCCTTTCAGAGTCTTTCCTATATCTTTACTAGCATTCCAAGCTGCTAATTTTTGAGCTGGTTTTTTGCCACTTGAAAGAATCTTGTCAATATCATTTGTAGATATCTCTTTACCATTAAGTTTGTATTTATAGCCATATAACAATTTAGTTTGGTTTGCTTCGGCTGCAATCTTATCATCTATTAAAGTGCCCAATGTTGCAGGGTTGCCAGCAGCAGCATATTTAATAGCATTAAGCTGCTTTACTTGAAGTGGTGTAAGTTTATCCTTAACTTTCAGAAATCCATCTGTAGTATTGATGTTTTCTTCACTTCCAGTATAATCTGCCATTGCTTTCGATGCGATTTTCACTTCGTGCTCAGCTAGTGTATCACCTTCTACAATATGTGTATTGAGTACCCATTCTGCTTCCGAAGCAGCATAATATAAGTCTTTGTACTTGTTATTGTAAGTATCTAAATATACCTCAACCTTTTCTTGTAGTTCCTTATCTGATAGACTAGAATATTTGTTTGAACTTGAACAAGAGATTAAAAGTATAGAAAATAGTATTAGGGAAGAAATTATCTTCATTTTATATTACCTCTATTGATTGTTAATTTATCGAATGATTGTCATTTTCTTAATTATCTCCATCGAAGGAGTTTCTAATTTATACAAATAATTACCAGAAGATAAGTTTTGTGGACTTATTTCAATTGAGTATTCACCAGGTTCATGGTATTTATTTACTAATTCTTCTATTTTATTACCTAATATATCGTATATGGTTATACTAACATTTGTAAATTCTATAACTCTATATTCTATTTTTGAAATTCCTTCTACTGGGCTTGGAATTGTTTCTGACATATATGCTCTGCCATTATCTTGTATATATCTATCAGTTGGTGTTGTCACTATATTTGTAACAGTTATACTACCTTTTTCAATATCTTCAATGTAAAAACCATTTTCCAAATGAGTTGATTCAACTAATCTAATCTCCGAAAAAGAAGTGTCACCTAATGTTACTCTCATAGGAATCTTATACAACACTGTCTCATCTGTAAGTGGAATCTTAAGTTCTATTATTCTCTCACCATTAATTATCGTTCCAAAATGTTTTGCATCAACTGGAGCTACTATACTTGAGCTAAGTATTAACTTAGTGCTAATTGTATCATTCAGAGGTAAATCTATACCAGAATTATTAGTAAACATGATTGTTAAATCAACGTTAGTTCCTGTAGTTGCAATTATTGATTCTGGACGTATTGATATATAATCACTACCGCCTACGTCGGCAGTTAAATTAATTGGATACTCACTATCACAGTCATCATAAATTATGATAATTCCATTATATTGTGTGTTAATCTCACCTCCGAGGAAACTAATAAAAACTGTAGCTGATTCTTCAGGTGCAATTATCTCAGGTCTTATAGAATCTACTTCAAATATTATATCATTTATAAATTTTGTATTAACTGAAGTGTTACCAGTATTTTTTAAAGTTAAAGTTTGTGAATATTTCTTATTACTTCTTAATCCTTCAAATTCAATTCTATTGTCTAATAATTCGAGCATTGTATTATTTTGAAATGCGTTAATTCTTATTGTACTTAGATTTGCTATACTATTGCTTGCATTTGATTTTACTACTAAATCTGAACTAATATTCCCGAGCTCATTAGGAGTATAAATTATCTCAATAGTAATACTGTCATTTGGAAGAATAATATACTCCACTTTTAAGTCATTAACTCGGAATTCTTTACTATCAACACCATCAAAATAAAGACTATCAATTATAAGATTATTAGAACCAACATTATATAGCTTGATATCAAAAATCAATTCTGTAGAACAATTTATTATACCTAAATCTTTCAGATTGTTAAACCCTATAATTGGAATCCCATTTGAGACAATAACTGAAAGTGGCACTTTAAAATCAGAATTACAACCCAAACCATAATTGAAATCGAATTCAATAGTCGTATCTCTATCATTCCCAGTAAATTCAAATGTTACTTCCGAAGTATCACCTTTACCAATGGTCTTAGGTATTGCACTAGTTAACTTAAACTTATCTTTTATTAAAGGAAAATCAAATGTAAAATCTATATTAGAGTTATTCAGTATTTTTATTGTTTTTATGCTATTTGTATTAGTTCCAATAGTTCCAAAGTCTAGTCTATTGCCTGTTAATGCTAGATTAACAGTATCTCTTTGCCCAATTATATCAATACTTAGTTTATTATCATCACCAGTTAGGTTGGTGATAAATTCAAGTGTAGATTGAAAAGTACCAACACCAGAATTAACAAATTTAATATTAACAGGAATAGAATCTTTCGATTGAATTACAAATGGTAAATCTACATCAATTTGATAACTATTTCCATTAATTAAATTACTTTCAAGTATCTCAATGGAACCTTCGCTTAAATTCCTAATATAGATAGTTGTATCATGTTCTTTTTCACAATCAACAATACCAAAATCAACTTTATTAATTAACTGTATATTAGATTTTACAGCATTACCAATTAACTCAACAAATAAAGGGGAGCATAGCTTGTCTGATGTCAACTTTATCAAACCACTATAATATCCAGTTGACTTAGGTTGAAAATTAACTTCAAAAAATAGTTTCTCACCAATATTGACACCATCAAGATTATCGTCAACAATTGAGAATACATCAGCGCCTAAAATGAATTCAGCATTGTTGAAGACCATAATAGAATTTGAATTGTTAATCAGTATTTCCTTATTAATTGATTTACTTGAGTTAACTAGAGTATTAATAAACTCAATCTCGTTATTGATTACTGAAACATTAGACTTTATAATATTACTACTTACTGTAATAGTATCAACTTTATTCCCATAATATATATACAACATATAATTATGAATACCTGAGCTAATAGGGGAGTAGTTCAATTTTAGTTCAAGTGATTTATTTACACCTAAATCTTTTGGAAAAGTATTTATAACTCGAATTTCATTAGATAATGAGTTTATTGAATCAATCGTAATTGAAGGGGCATTTTTGTTTATGAAAACATTATCAAATTTAAAATAGTTGTTTTCAGTTAAACATAAATTTCCTAAATCTATATTGTTTATTTCAACTTCTTTCTTTTTTATAGACCATGTTTTATCTGAAATGTCTGAATCTAAAGTTCTATACACAAAAGGATAATCATCAATATTCCAAACTAAAGCTGTATTAGTATCGATAGAAGAAATGATCATTTTTCCATTTGCATAAGAAGAGTTGATAGCTTTTTTGTGAATATCAATATCTTTAATCTTTGTGTTATCAGTATTCCAATGTTCTAAGATATTGCTTGAATTTGACTGAAGTAAAACTGAGTTATTAGATGTCCATTCTGCATTAGTCAGGTTAGTAGATTGGTTTCTAACTATGCGTGGATCTTGATTTAGTTTGTAATTTCCATTTTGCCCGGTTATTGAGAATAGTCTCAAATCACTGAAATCATATACAGCAAATATTTTTGTTCCGCTATTGTTCCATTCTAAATCGAATATACCATTAATTGAAATCGAATCTAATCTGTCACCAGAAATTCCTGCTAAATAGAGCATTTTATCAGTAGTTAATCCAATTATATTCTTTATATGATTAATTGAAATAGATAATATTTCATTCGAAAATGATGTTAGTGTAATTACATTACTACCTGCAATATCCCATTTCACTAAGTTCCCATTTGAAAGAGCAATGTACAAAGTCGTACCATCATCAGACCATTCTATATCATTTACTTTGCTGTTAAATGACCTTGAATTAGTATTTGTTGGGTCTTCAGCATCCCATACCACTATGTTATACTCTTCATTTTTCCCAAATGCAGCAGCAATTAATGAAGTATTAATTCCAAATTCAATATCTGAAGTATTAATACCTAGGTTCTTATCTCTTAACTGAGTTTCTATTTTTCCTTTTTCCAAATTCCAAGTGAATATACTGCCATCTAGAAATGAAACGGCAGCAAATTTATTATCATTTGATAATACCGCTTTTTTAATTTTTTTAGATCTGTCACTTTCAGTAACATAGCTTACTTTGTCAAATTGAATATTACCACTAGGGATACCTACTCTGAACAACATCTCCTCTGAATCAATTTCTGGGACTAACCACTTATGTTTTTTATTTACACCCTCTTCTGATATAGTATTCCAATTAGACCCATTATTGGAACTATATTCTAATAATACTTGTTGAGTACTTATGACGCCATCCCATTGTAAATCAATATATTGACCTTGGAAGAAAGTCTCATTACCATTCGGAGAAATAACTTTTAAATCAGTTTCTTGACTATTCCCTTCTTTTTTTCCATTAAAAACGTCAACCGAAGTTGGAATGCAAGCATCAGATACAAATTCTATTTTTGAATAATTATAATCAGTTGAATTAGATTTTAGCTTCAAAGTAAATATATTTGGTGAACTATTCTGTAGAGTCCTATCTATGTAGTCTGTAGGTGTAATTTCATAAATAGAATTATCATATATTATATCTTGTAATAATATATTTGCATTTCTTGCTATTAAAGTTAGAAACATACTTTCTTCTTTACCAGGTTCAACTACACCGAAATCAATAGAATTTGGAAATACTTCTATATATGGGAACCGAATTTTAGGATACAGAGCTTTGTAGTTATCTCTAATCAAAACATTATATTTTAATGTCAAAGCATTAATAGTATCACAGTTAGTATAGTTATAATTCAATCTATAAGGTAGAACTCCTGCTTCTTTAAATATAGCGTGTAGCAAATGAGAATAGAACATCTCTTCATCATCTACTGCAAAGTATTTACCATTTGTTTTAGTTGAGATACTACTTAGATTCTTAGAAATATCTGTACTAAATACATAATTATAGATAGCAACTCCATAATCATTAGCTTTACTACTGATACTATTACTATCACCAATAGAATTCCCACTAGTCAGATTTAGTATAAGCGACTTTCTATTTGTTCTATTTGCAATCTCTAAGCTACCAGTTGTTCTATTTAGAAAAGCAGTATTATAATTACTAACACTTCGAAATGTTATATTGTTTATAGCTCGATCTAGTTTTGAAACGTCGTTAGTGTAGTCTTGTAATAAGAAGGAAGAAGAATTATAAGATTGAATAGCTATTTGGATATCGTTAGTTAATAAATCTTTAGATATTCGTTTTAAAACACGCTTTATTAATTCGATATTTATTTCATTTTGTAACGAGTTATCAATACTTATAACTACTGAAACTGGATTGAAGATTATTTCAGACGGAGTTGTAAGACTATAATCATCAATTCTATTACCATCAACTTCGAATTCCAACAAAGATTTATCCAAATTAAGAATTGGTTTACTATCATCACTCAGGAAGTAAATTTCTGTTGTTCTTTCGGGATATTCTTTTATACTTGAATTTACAATTCGTACATCGGTCGAATAAAGATTGATTGCCGAAAAGATTAATATTATATATGTAATTGTCAACTTCATAAAAGTAATAATAGTTCAAAGCCATATTTGTTACTATTTTTATTCAATTATTTCAACTCCTTTCCAAAAAGCCACCATATTTTTGATATTTTTAGCAGCATCTTTTGGTTCTGGATAATACCAAGCAGCATCTTTATTCAATTGTCCGTTTACATTTATATCGAAATACGAAGCCTCTCCTTTCCAAACGCAAGTAGTATGAGTTCGACTTTCATCAAAATATTCCATCTTTATAGTATTTCTTGGGAAGTAATGATTGCCTTCTACAATCTGTGTATTATCAGATTCGGCAATTATTATATCATTCCATTTTGCTCTCATATTATCCCCATTTTACTTAATAATTTAATAGCCATTGCAGTAATTGCAATAAAAAGCATCAATTTAACAAATTTTTCATCCATTTTCAAGGATAATTTTGCTGACCACCATGCACCAAGACTTGTACCTATTGAAAGAATGATACCTGTTACCCAATCGACATTATCTGTTAAAATGAAAATAATTAATGTCGGGATGGTATTTATGAAAACAATAAAAACCTTGTGCATATTAACTCTTTTCATATTAAGGTTTAGAACTGCACTTAATATTGCCATAATAATAAACCCAATCCCCACTTGTATAAAGCCGGCGTAGAACCCGAGTAATATCATCAACGGATATGTTATGATAGGCAGTTTTTTAATTGTATCCACATATTCTTTTTTCTTGGACTTAGGTATAAATAAACTAATCGCTACTAATATCATTACACCTACAACGATTATCTGAAATGAATCTTCATCAATTGTAGTAGAATAAAAGGCACCTATAATAGCACCAGGAACTGTAAGCATAGCTAACTTAAAGCTAAGATTGGTGTCTTTAAATTTTGATTTTCTAAATGATAAACTTGCTGACATTGTTTGAGTCAAAACTCCAATCCTATTAGTGCCATTAGCTACAGAAGTATCCATACCCATTAGTATAAGGAAAGGAAGAGTTAAGGTAGAACCACCACCAGCTACAACATTTATAAAGCCAGCAAAATTTCCAAATAGAAATAAAAGGATATAATCTGTGAATTGATATTCGAACAATTGGAGTAAATTCTAGTTAATTATAAAAAAATACATCACTTTTGTTCACAAGATAAAATAAATTGAACACAATTCTTTATATTTGTTTTATCTATGGAACTTTTTAGAATAGGATTTTTAAGTGTTACGCTCATAGACCTAGCTGATATTGCTTTAGTTGCTATTATCTTCTATTGGGTTTATAAAGCTATGCGCGATACTATAGCTGTTCAAATACTGTTTGGACTAGTTATTCTTATTGGTCTCCAATTCATAACGGAAGCCGTTAACTTGTCATCTATCAATTGGATACTAGAGACAATACAAGATGTTTGGATACTCGCATTTATAATATTATTCCAACCTGAACTTAGGAAAATGCTCCTACTTCTTACTCGAACACCATTTTTTATGTTCTTTATGAAAACAAAAGTTTCGGAATCCTTTGATACTGTTTTTGAAGCAGTATCTGAAATGTCAGACAAACACATAGGGGCATTACTTGTATTTCCACGTTCTCAAAATGTGAAAATGACAATTGATACAGGTATTCCTCTCCAAGCTACACTAAGTACAGAACTTTTACTGTCTATTTTCTCAACAAAATCACCATTACATGATGGTGCAATTGTAATAGACGGTAATATAATTGCTGCTGCGAGATGTGTGCTTCCTCTATCTTCTGAAACAAAATATGATGGAAGGAACTTAGGAACCAGACATAGGGCAGCTCTTGGATTAACCGAACAAATAGATGCAGTTGTTCTTATTGTCTCTGAAGAAACGGGTTGGATATCAATCGCTGATAGTGGTGAGCTTACTCTTAATGTACCTAAAGATAAATTAATAAAAACATTAAAAAATAAATTAGAAGATGAGCAGGAACAAAAGCCAACCAAAAAATAGTGTTATAGTTATAACAGGTCCAACAGCTTCTGGTAAAACATCTCTTTCTATTGAATTAGCACATACTTTGAGTAGTGAGATTATTTCTGCTGATTCAAGACAAGTTTATAAATTAATGGACATCTGTACAGCAAAACCTAGTCAAGTTGAATTAAATACTGTTAAACACCATCTAATTGATTTTCTTGATCCTAATATTGAATATAGTGCGGGTAAGTTTGCAGATGATGCTACTAAAGTAATTAAAAAATTATATGAATCTGATATTATCCCAATAGTCTGTGGTGGTTCTGCGTTCTATATTAAAGCATTATTTGATGGATTATTTGACGAAGAAAATAAGAGTAAACCAGAAATAAGAATTAAATTAAACCAAGAATTAGAAAATTATGGTATTGGCTATCTTCAAGAGCAGTTAGAGAAAGTTGACTATAAGTCATATACTATAATAGAATTAGATAATCCACATAGAGTTATAAGAGCATTAGAATATTATTATTCAACTGGTGGACCAATTAGTATAGCTTATGAAAAAAGAAGTACTATCAAGTCAGAATTCCAACCTATATATTTTGCTATTGATTATCCTCGTGAAGAGTTATATGATAGAATAAATCAACGTTGTGAACAAATGTGGAATAATGGTCTTGTGAATGAATACAAAAGTTTGATAAGTTTGGGATATGATGAAAATCTAAACTCATTAAATACCGTTGGATATAAAGAATCAAGAGATTATTTAAAAGGTATTTATAGTAAGGAAGAAGCTTTAGAAGAATTCAAAAAAAATACTAGAAGATTTGCAAAAAGACAATTAACTTGGTTCCGTAAGAATAAAGATATTAATTGGTTAGAAGGTAAATCAGAGAGTAAGTTAGATCAAATAAACGACATAATAAAAGCATGAAATTAAGATTACTATATACAATTCTATTAATTGCAATTACATCAAATCTATTCTCACAAAAGAAGAATAGTAAGATAGAAAAGACAGTTGTGATAGAAGAAACATTCCTTCCACTCATAAGTAAGTCAGATTCAGCACATTCAATAAAAGCACTTACACGGGATATAGATAATATAATTCAGCGTGGTGGGTTAAATAATACTGATTATAGTGTTGCTGTTTATTCTCTAGATGAAGGTAAGTTTCTATATAAAAAGAATGAAAATAAATCTTTAACCCCAGCATCTACAACCAAATTAGTAACTTCATTTGTTGTCCTAAATTTATTAAAAAAACAACAAATACATACTCCAATTTATCACAATGGTAAAATTGAAAAGAATACTCTGTACGGTGATTTGATTATATATGGGAAAGGCGATCCTTTATTAAGCCAAAGAGATTTTGATTCAATTGCGGTTGTAATTAAGAATCGTGGTATAAAAACTGTAACTGGTAATATATATGTAGATGATTCATATTTTGATGATAATACTAGTCGTTTCAAATATTCAAGAGATGCAGATGAAGTTGAAGCTTTAGCTCCTATTACCCCATTAAGTATTGAAAGGAATAAAGCTTTGGTTACTGTACGTGGAGGTAGTTCTGGGTCTTATCTAGATTGCGATGTTTACCCTAATTCAGAATCTTTGAAATATCTTGTTTATGGTAAAACCACTGGGTATCTTGAAGAAAAAGAAAAAGGGAATAGAAATTATGTTGAGCCTTTAGTAAAGCAGCAATATGGTGATGCATTTAATTTTGAAGATACTGATAATGATGCATATAGAGTGTCGATAAGTAGTAGTATGAATGATGAAAACGAACAGATATTTATAATCCGCGGTAATTTACGAAAAGGTAGAAGTAGAGCTTATAGATACTATCTTAAGGATCCAGCTATTGCTACAGCTGGTGTACTTAAATCTAGCTTATCTAAAGCTGGAGTGAAGGTTCTTGGTGGAATAGAAAAATGTTCGGAAAATCAAAAAAGCTTTGATTCAAAAAATACACTAGGAATTATCAAGAGGGATTTATTTGAAGTTTTAGATGTTTTGAATAAAAATAGTGATAACTACATAGCTGAAAATCTATTCAAAATCATAGGTGCACATAACCCTTTATTTGATGACAATTATTATGGTGCACAAGACTTAACTTATAAAATACTTAAAAATCAAAAAATCCCAAGCAAAGGTTTGTATATTAATGATGGTTCAGGATTATCAAGAAGAAATCTAGTAACAACAGAAGCACTGGTAAAGATAATAGAGAATATAAGTAAACAAAGTTACGGCGAAAGATTTATACAGTGCCTTGCAATAGCAGGATCAGATGGTACACTTAGAAAAAGAATGAAGAATACTGCTGCTGAGGATATACTTATTGGTAAAACTGGGACTTTACGTAATGTTAGTGCTCTAACTGGTGTTACTACTACATTAGATGGTGAGAAGTTAGCTTACGCCTTTATTTTTAATGGTAATAACGTCGGCAAATATAAATCAGTTGAGAATGAATTAGGAGAACTAATTTCCCAATTCTTTTACTTTAATGAAGAGCATTAATATTGATAAAGAAATATCTTATATATTCTTTGCTCATAATAGTTGCAGTCGGAATGGCATTTCCTATTGTCTGGATGCTTATACTATCCCTAAAAACAAATCCAGAAACCTTAGATAACACTTCAAAACTGCTATTTTCTGATTATAATCTTAATAATTATAAAGAAGCAATAACTTCGGACTCTTTTGATAAGTATTTATTCAATTCATTATTTGTGTCAATTATCGTTACGATTGGAAATATTTTCTTCTGCACAATAACAGGATATGTACTTGCACGAAAAAAGTTTAGAGGTAATAAATTAATTCTGATCTCTATAATAGGTGTTATGATGATACCTCCACATGTTATAATGATACCATTATATAGGACAATGGTAAATTTTGACTGGATTAACTCATATCAAGCATTAATTATACCATGGCTTATTACCCCATTTGGTGTATTTCTAGTAAAGCAATATTTATCTAATATACCCGAAGCTATTGAGCAAGCTGCTATAATAGATGGTGCAAGTCAATTACAATTATTGTTTAAGATTATATTTCCTTTAGCAAAGCCAATTATTATTGTCCTTGCTGTTTATGTATTCTTAATGAACTGGAATTCTTTTTTGTTTCCATTTCTATTTACGAATAATTCTGATTATTGGACACTTCCGGTGGGACTTACATTCTATTTAGGTAAGCAATCTATTGACTGGGGTCACCTAATGTCTGGTGCTTCTATGTCTGCAATACCTATTATTGTTCTATTCATGATCTTTCAAAAACAAATAATTAAAGGATTAACTGCTGGTGCAATAAAAGAGTAGTTAATGCTTCAAAGGTTTTTCAACTAGTAATTAATTACTAAATTGAACTATTCTAAATTGTAATTATAAAAAAGGTACATTAATGGGTTTGCTAATATTCGGAATAATTATACTTGTAATAGGACTAACATTACAAAAAGATGCTCTACCATTAGGTAAATTCAAGAGCTTAATTTCGACTATTGGTGTTGTTATTATGGTTTTGGGTCTACTTACTACGACTATTAAAGTTGTAGATGCAGGACATATCGGAGTAAAGAAGTTATTTGGTGAAGTTCAATCAGATGTATTAAATGAAGGATTAAATTTTGTTAATCCATTTATTGATGTAATTGTCTTGACGACACAAACACAAAACTATACTATGTCTTCAGTAAATGAAGAAGGTGAACATATAGGAGATGATGCTGTTTCTGTTCTTAGTAAAGATGGGCTACAAGTAATTATAGATTTGACAGTGCTTTATAAAACTAAAGCTGAATCAGCCCCTACTATAATTAAGAAAATTGGTCAGGATTTCAAAGATAAAATTATACGACCAATTGTTAGATCTCAGATTAGAGAAAGTGCTGTAGATTACGATGCAATTGAGCTATATTCTGATAAAAGAGCTGAATTCGAAAAGCAAGTTAAAGATGCAATATCAGAGACTTTAAACGCACGTGGATTCGAATTAGAAGATATGCTTGTCCGTCAAATTGATCTACCAACAAGTGTAAAACAAAGTATAGAAAGAAAGATTACAGCAATTCAAGAAGACCAGAGAATGGTTTATGTCCTGGAAAAAGAGATAAAAGAAGCTCAACGTAAAAGAGAAGAAGCGGCTGGTGTAGCTGATGCACAGAAAATTATAAACTCTGGTCTGTCTAATAAATTAATTGAATTCGAAAGAATAAAAATAATGCAAGAATTAGTAAAGTCAAGTAATTCTAAAGTTATAGTATTAGGCAATGGAGACACACCAATTATTTTAGATGGGAAATAAATGTCATTGAATCTTGTTGAAAGAGAAAGTGAGGCAATACTTCAGACTTACGGGAGATTGCCTGTTGAGATAGATTATGCAAATGGTTGTTATATTTATGATACAGATGGTAACGAGTATCTAGACTTTCTAGGTGGAATTGCGGTTAATGTATTGGGTCATTCGCATCCAGAAATTATTGAAGCAATAGTAGAGCAATCAAATAAGTATCTTCATGTTTCTAATTTCTTCTTTCAAAAAACACAAATTGAATTAGCCGAAATGCTTAAATATATAACAGGATTTGATAAAGTATTTTATTCAAATTCTGGAGCAGAGTCAACAGAAGGTGCTTTGAAGTTTGCTAGAAAGTGGGGAGCAATACATAACAAGAAAGATGTAATTGCATTCACTGGAGGTTTCCATGGACGAACTTATGGTGCTTTATCCCTTATGGAAGGCGAGAATTATAAGAAAGATATGGGGCCTTTCATTGATGATGTTAAGATTCTAGAGTTTAATTCTGTAGAACAATTGGAAAATCTTATAGATGGTAATACTGCTGCAGTATTTATAGAATTTATACAAGGTTCTGGTGGTCTAACTGTAGCAGACCCAGAATGGGTTAGTAAAATCACTGAACTTCAAGAAAAATATAATTTTCTAATTATAGCAGACGAAGTGCAATCAGGTTTAGGTAGAACTGGAAAGTTCTTTAGCTATGAGCATTTTGATGTTAAGCCGGATATTGTTACTATCGCAAAAGGTTTGGGAGGAGGAATTCCTATTGGAGCAATTCTTCTTAATGAAAAAACTTCAAATCTATTAGGAGCAGGTCAACACGGTACTACATTTGGTGGTAATGCTCTAGCTTGTGCAACTGGGTTGGTAGTGCTGAAAAAGTTAAATGAAGGTCTTCAGACCGATATAAATCGAATTGCCGCATATCTGAAAAAGAAATTACAAGAGTTAATTCTAAAATATCCTGATAAAATAAAGACCTACAAAGGACTTGGATTAATGTGTGGACTGGAATTTAATACACCTGCTAAACCAATTGTATTGGAACTGTTAAACAGGAAAATAATAGCAAACTCTACATCGAATACTGTATTAAGATTAGTTCCACCTTATATAATCGATAAATCTATGGTAGATAGGTTAATTAGTGAATTAGATTCTATTCTTAAGGAGTTATAGTTTAGGGTAGATTTTATTCCTTGCTTTTCTAAGACCATCTTCTATTACTGACTTTGGTATATCAACGTCATAACCAGAAGTCGGTGTATTATTATAGAATTTACTTTTTAACTCTAAGGTCTTTTCAAATTCTTTTTCAGCTTCTTCAAATTTACCAAGATGTAAAAGTGAGTATGCTCGTAAATTCATTGCGTATAAGCTATTGGGGGTTAGTTCTAATGACTTATTTGACCATTTCAATGCTTCGTCAAACCGTTTATCATTTCCAGTAAATTGTGCTAAACTTGCAGATGCACTAGCTTCAATCATAGGGGAGAGGTTCCCACATTTTAAAGCAAATTTTATCGTTTCTTCTGCTTCTTTTTTCAGATTCATGTGCCCCAGCGTTTGTCCTAGCTGATACCAAGCGTATCCATTTGTTGGTTCTTCTCTTACATGCTGTAATAACATCCTATAGTTTCTTTCGATTTTACCTTCCATTATCTCGCGAGATTGGTCATATCCTAAGTGATAAATAATAATGTCAGATTGTAGAAGTTGCAGATTATTCTCTTTTAATGAAGGTGAGATTTGCTCGTGAACTCTACCCTGGAACTTCACTTTGTCTAAACCCAAATTTCTAAATATTCGTGGGTAACTTCCTCTATGAACATCTGAATCTCCACCACTAAGTTTGGCATGTGGCGATTCTATAGTACATATTAAACCTCCTGAATTTTCCGGTAATTCACTAAGAGACTTTCGAAACTTATCAATTTCAAATTGAGATATACGCTCATCAGCATCTAAATAAAGTATCCATTTGCCTTTAGAGTGTCTTAGTGATTCATTCCTAGCAGCTGCAAAATCATCAATCCAATCAAAATGATAGATCTTTGCCCCAAACTCTTTAGCAATTTCAATAGTACTATCTGTAGAACCAGTATCAACTATTACTATTTCATCTACTACTTTCTCAGCAGATTCTAAACAACCTCGAAGCATTTTTTCTTCATTTTTTACAATCATCGAAAGTGTGATGAGAGGTTTTTTATTATTCTCATTAATATTCTTTATTTGAGAAGTTTTGATATGGTTAGTATTCTGAATACTCTGCAAAACAACATTTATATAACTATCTATTTCCTTTCTTTTCGGGGCTGCTTGTTTTGCCTTTCTTAAGAAAATTAGTGCATTTTCATAGTCAGTTTCTTTATTGAGTATATCAGCTATCCCAACAAGACAATTTATATCACTTTCATTATACTCTAATCCTTTTTTGAAATTTTCTTTCGCTTCTTTTGCATTGCCAATTGCAAGATTTGATCTTCCAATTCTGAAATATATTTGTGATGTCGGTAATCTATAATCACCAATTATATTCGCTTTTAAATCTTCATTTTGATAAGCTTTTAACATTGCATTATAGTTTTCTAATGCTTTCTTATGAAGATGTTTATCATAATTACATTCACCTATAATATAATTAGCAAAACCTTGGTTAGGTTGTAATTCAAGAGAATACTCTGCTCTTTGCAGCGCTAATTCTTTTTGGTTGTTTTTATAAGCTATTAATGCACCATAGTTTAGAGCTTGTGGTTTTACAGAATCATCATTTATTGATAAATCAATTGCTTTAGCTATATCTTTTTCTGCGTTTTCCATGTCATTGAGGGCCAAATATGTTCTTGCTAATTGGAATAAGTTATAAGCATTATTAGGATCAGCTTTGGTCTGTCTTATAAGTAAATCAAGATTTCGTTTTTGTTTTTTTCTCATTGTCACAGCATCATGATTATAACCTTCATGTATAAACTCAATTTCTGAATCTGATAATTTAAAACCTGCTTCTATTATAGAGTTTAATACTTGTTCATGAATTATTCCTTCGAATCTAATTCGAGGATTATTTCTAAAAACCCTAACCATTTTAGAATTAAATATATCCTTACCTTCTTTCTTATCATTGTAAGAGACTACTTTTACCATTATCCCACCAATATTGTCGCTAATATGAGACAATTTAGTTTTTAATACTTCAGGGTTGATTAATCTTTCGTCACAATCAATTGATAATATAAAGTCATTCTTTGCATGGTCTAAGCAGAAATTACGAGCAGCAGCAAAGTCATCATTCCATCCATAATTTAATACTTTACTTGTATATTCAAGTGCGATTGATTTTGTGTTATCTGTTGAACCTGTATCAACCACAATTATATCATTTGAGATTCCTTTAACTGATTCCAAGCAATCTCTAATCATACTTTCTTCATTTTTTGCAATTAAGCAGACAGATAAGGAGTTTTTAATGCTGTTCATTGTAACGTTATCAATAGTTGAAGTGTCTATAAAATCTAATATAAATAAAATAATATATTAAAGTTATAAATAAATAAAAATAATAAAAAGTACTATTCCACAAGATTATTAATATTACTTTTAATTTCGTAACTTAAAGATTATATTTTTATAGATTTAAAAAAAAGTAACATTAAAACTCGGTTTAATTATGAATAGAATTATTATATTTCTTACTGTTTCCTTTATTGCATTTAATCTAACGTATGCACAACAGCAAATAATACCTCAGGTTCCTGAAGTAAGTAACAATAATTTTAAAGAAGTAACAGATAAATATAATAAGTACTTTGAAGAAATAAAAGAACTAAAATCAGGTGATGAAAACCCACTTAAAGGACAAGGTTTCAAACCATTCAAAAGATGGGAATACTTTTGGTCGTCAAGAGTAGATGCTAATGGAAAATTACCAAGCAGAAAAGAATTAAGAGAAAGCTATAATAATTTTAAATCAAATTATTTATATAGTAAAGAAAATAAGATTCAAGGTCCAAATGATTGGAAGCCATTAGGTCCCTATAATTTGACTGGAACAGGGTTGGGTAGAATAAATGCTATTGCTATTCATCCTACAAATACTAACATAATATATGTTGGAGCTGCAACTGGCGGAATTTGGAAATCAACTAATGGTGGTAGTAATTGGGCAGAATCTGTTACTCCAGATGTTTACTCTTTAGGAATTTCAGATATTGCAATCTGTAAAACTAAACCAAATGTATTACTAGCCTCTACTGGTGATGCCAATGGAGCTGGTTCTGGCTCGGGGTACGGTGCATTTAGCACAGGATTATTACTGTCTACAGATGACGGTGGCTCATGGAAAGAGGTTACTGTTGATGCTATAAGTTCTAATATAGAACAATCCAATGGGACAATAATCTATAGTGTTTTAATCAACCATAATAATTCATCAAAATTTATAATTGCTACGAACTCTGGTGTTTATCATAGTTCTAATAGTGGCTCAACTTGGACTAAATCACAATCTTTTCTTTGCAGAGATTTAAAAATGCACCCAACAAATCCGGATATTCTATATGGAGCTTTCAGAACAGCTAATAATGAATATACTGTAATGAGATATGTAAACGGTACTTGGTTTACGAATGGTGCTTATGTAGTCAATAATTGCAATAGAATTGAACTTGCAGTAAATGATGCACATCCAGGAGTTTGTTATGGTCTAAGTACAGATATGAATGCAGGGTTTGGAAATGTATTCAAATCTGAGAATTCTGGACAATCTTGGAATGAAGTTACTCCTAGTAATGGACACCCTAATTACCTATACTTTTCTTATGATGGACTTGCAAATGGACAAGTACCGCAAGGTGGGCAAGGTTGGTATGATTTAGCTATTGCTGTTTCTCCTAAAAGTAAAAGTACTGTAACCATTGGTGGGATAAACAATTGGAAAACTACTGATGGTGGTAGCTCATATAAGATTAAAACTTTTCAACAAGCATTTCAAAATGTAGATGCCGTTCACTCTGATCAACATACTCTTGTATATGATTCTAAAGGTACTCTTTATGTTGGTAATGATGGTGGAATATATAAATCAACAGATGACGGGGAAAATTGGACTGATATTTCAGAAGGGTTAAATATCACTCAATACTACAAGTTCGGACAAGCAACAGACAATAAGGAAAGGATTTTAGCTGGGGCACAGGATAACGGTACTATTTTAAAATATACAGAAACTCAGTGGGGTACAGTGTTAGGTGGAGATGGGTTTGATTGCGATATTGATCCAAAAAACTCGAACATAATGTACGGTTCTAATTATAATCAACGTACTGGTGTGTTCTATAAATCTACAAATGGTGGGCAAAATTGGGGACAACAACCCATTATATATCCGTTTAATCCAAGTATCAATGAAAACTCTGCATGGGTTAGTCCATTGACTATTGATGAGAACAATTCTAATCTATATGTCGGCTACCAAAATGTTTTCAAAAGTATAAATCAAGGTACTAGTTGGTCAAAGATTAGCAACTTTGGACTTCAATCCTATGTTACCTTAACTGAGATAGCTTTAGCACCTTCTAATTCAAATTATATATATGTAGCTGTTTCTAATCAAGTATTAAAATCAACAAATGGTGGACAAGATTGGAATAGTGTTTTCACTTCACTAAATCAAATGCCTATACGTAATTTGACTGTTAACCCATCTAAACCAGAGGAGATATATGTAGTTGTTGGTGGTTACCAAAGTGGGAATAAAGTATTCAAAGTGGTTGGGACTAGTTCTACAAACATATCAGGTGATTTACCTAATTTCCCTGTGAATTGTGTAACTTATCAAAATAAATCTAATGACAGAATATACATTGGTACTGATATTGGGGTTTTTACTAAAGATGCAAGTACAAACTGGAAGTATATGGAAGAAGGTATGCCCCAGGTTATTATTTCTGAATTAAAAATACATTACCCAAGTGGTATGCTACGTGCCGCTACTTATGGAAGAGGAATGTGGGAAATACCTGTTAATAATTGTGCTTTAGACCTACCTAATGTAACTTCAAATATTGAAATAAAAAATAACCAGATTAGGGTATGTAAAGGTGAGGATTTAGAGTTAACATTAGAGAATGGAAACTATGACACGTTCGAATGGTCCACTGGCCAAAAATCAAGAAAAATTAATCCTAAGACAAATGGGGTTTACTACGTGTCTGTTTTCGATAAGACTGGGTGTGAAGTTAAATCAATAGAATTTAATGTTCTATTTATAGATGTTAAAGAAATTAAAATAACTGATTCCAATTTGAATGAGATTACTAGCACTACTTTCTGTGAGGGAGATAGTGTTGAAATAAAATATTCTGGAATTTATAGTGGTACCGAATGGTCTAATGGTGAGAAAGGAAAGAGAATATTATGGGTGAAAAAAGCTGGCACATACTCTGTAACTGGCTTTACTAATGATGGGTGTGCTACTACGTCACAAAGTGTTGCTATCACAATGTTGCCTTCACCCCCTAAGCCGAATATTAGTTTAGATAAAGAAGGCTATTTAACGACAACAACTAATGCTGATAAGTACAAATGGTATCTTGACGGTAATTTATTATTTGGGGAAGAGGATAGTAAATACAAACCTCAAGAAGAAGGCGAATATTACGTAGAAACTATTATAGATGGTATGGAATGTACAGGTAAATCTGAAACTTACACGTATACAGTTACAAGTGTTCCTGTTTTAGAAAACAATGGATTGTTTAGGATTTCTCCAAATCCATTCGATGATATATTGACTATTTCTAATATTGAATCACTTTTCGTGAAAAACATCAAAGTTATTGATCTAGATGGTAGAACTGTGATGACATTCAATAGCTTAAACAATACTGGTAATATTGATCTAAACTTAAATGTTTTAACAATTGGTACGTATATACTACAAATAGAGACAAAGAACAGTATTGTCACTCAAAAAATCATAAAAAATTAATAGATATTGAATGAAAAAAATTATTGTAATACTACTCCTAAGTGTATTCGTTTTAAAATCACAAAAGTTTGAAGATTTACAAGAAACGAATCTGAAATTCAATCAAATACAAGAAGTATTCCAGAATGAATTAATTGGTGATGCAGATTTAGATACACTGAAAGGGTGGAAGCAATTTAAAAGATGGGAATGGTTTTGGGAGCAAAGACTACAAGGTGAATCAGAAGTTCCAAATGCAATGGGAATTAAGAAGTTAGCAGAGAACTATAAGGTTATAGAAAAAACAAAGAATAGTTCTGTTCAGTCCGTGACTTGGGAAAAATACGGGCCATTTAAAACTCCTCAAAGCACAGGCAGATCTCAAGGAGTTGGTAGGGTTAACGATTTAGCTATATCACCGACAAATGAGAACTATATGATTGCTGGTGCCGCTTCTGGAGGAGCATGGAGATCAAGCAATGCAGGTCAATCTTGGATAGAGATAGATATGACAGATCAGCTATCATTAGGAATTTCTGATATTGAATTTGCACCATCGGATCCCAGAATTGTTTATATGGCTACAGGTGACGCAAACGGAACAATGGGCTCTAACGCATCATATTATTCAGTTGGACTTTTGAAGTCTACAGACGCTGGTGTTACATTTAGTGAAACAAGTATATACTATGAATTAGGGGAGAGTAAAGTTATAACTAGAGTTATAATTCATCCTTCAAACCCGGATATAGTAATGATTTCTTCACGAGATGGAATATTCAAATCTATCGATGCCGCAAAGACTTGGAATAAAGTATTCAGTACTACTTCAATAAAAGATATGGAATTTCATCCTACAAACCCTAGTATAGTTTATGCTAGTTCTATGAATTATTCTGGGATAAATAGTATATATAAGTCAACTGACAATGGTGACACTTGGGAATTGATTCATCAAGTTGGGAGTTCGAGAAGAACTGAATTAGCAGTTACTCCCAATGCCCCAAATAATTTGTATGTACTCTCATGTGCTACACACAGAGGTTTTCTTAGCTTTGAGGTTTCTACAAATGAAGGTAAAACATTCAATGAAATTGCAACACAATCTTCAGTAGGAAACCTTTTAGGTTGGGATGATGGAAGTGATTTGAATGTAGGACAAGGTTCTTATGATCTTGCCATAGCTGTTAACCCCAAAGATAAGAACGAGATTTATATTGGTGGTGTTAATATCTGGAAATCTTTAAATGGAGGTTTCACCTGGACACAACATACACATTGGTACGGTGGGTTCTCTAGACCGGAGATACATGCCGATCAACACCAATTCACTTTTTCAAAATCAGGCGATAGACTTTATGTATCGAATGATGGTGGATTGTATAGAAATCTTGTTGGTTCTGACTTGTGGGATGAACTAAACAATGGAATGGATATAACACAATTCTATAGATTAGGTGTTTCTCAATCTTCTCCGTTTGATGTTCTTTCTGGAAGCCAGGACAATGGAACATCTAGATATGATGGTCAAAATTGGAGAAAGGCAAATACTGGTGATGGTATGGAATGTGCTATTGACCCTATGAATGATAAAAATATATATGTATCACAACCTTTGGGTAATTTAAGAAGATCTAGCAACGGAGGAAGTAGTTTTACCTCTATGCTAAATAGTGATATAATTTCTGATTACGGTGAGACTGAATCGGGTGGATGGGTAACGCCTTATGTTATAAGTCAATCGAACCCAAAGAATATTTATGCAGGATATTTCAATGTTTGGAAAAATACAAATTATGGTAATAAGAACAATTGGACTAAAATTTCTGATTTTGGCAATAATTCTAACTTGAGTTTAGTTGCCATAGCAGTTGCTGAAAATAATGAAAATTTCATTTATGCTGCGACAACTGGTGTACTTAGACGCTCTACTAATGGTGGTATCGATTGGGAAGTGATTAATCTATCTTCCAATGCAATTACTTATATAGCAATTAATCCAGATAATCCATACCAGATTTATGTAACAAAATCTGGTTATAAGAACAATGATAAAGTACTATTCTACAATGGTACAGATTGGAAAGATATAAGTGGTAACTTACCAGCAGTACCTATTAATACTGTTGTTATAGAAAACCCTAGTAAAAACTCTGTATATATCGGAACAGATATTGGAGTATTCTATTCCGATTTGAATACTGGTTACTGGAAAAAACTAGAAGGCGAAATGCCTAACACAGTAGTTAATGAATTAGAAATCCACAAGAATTCTGGTAAGTTATATGCTGCAACTTATGGTAGAGGACTATGGAGAACAGATTTACTTGGATGTGAATCAGTTAATATACCTATTAATATAATTGGTGATTTAGAGTTCTGTGAAGGTGATTCAATAATGATTGAAGCTACAAATAGCCAAGCATCATATCTTTGGAATACTGGTGAAACTACTAAACGTATAGTAGTCAAAGAGTCTGGTAATTATGTGCTTACCAACCCCACAGGAAGCTATTGTGTTGATAAATCTAATATAGTTAATGTTAATGTTCTTTATAAAGATGAATCAATTATATCCATCCCTGACGGAAACACAATCTGTAGTAATAAAGAATCTATCAGACTATCTGCACCTTTCAATTATAGTAATGTCGAATGGTCAACGGGACAAAAAATTAAATTTATTAATGTAGAGGAACCAGGCAAATATACTATACTAGCTACTAATAATAAGGGATGTGAAGTAAGAGATACTATCGAAATCTTCAAATCCTCGCTAAAAAATGATATTGAAATACACCAATCTGGTGATATTTTGTCTGTACCCGATGGATATAATTATCGATGGTTCTTGAACGATACTTTAATTGAAAACAATACATCAAATAAAATCAATATCACTAAATTTGGAAAATATAAAGTAGAAATTACTGATGAATATGGTTGTAAGTTAACTCCAGCTATTGTAGAAGTACTTAGCAGTATAAAACCAATAGCTGATAATAAGAATATTAAAATCTATCCGACAGAGACAAATGGAATAGTAAATATTAGCTTAAATGATCCATCATTGTATAATGCTAAGATTGAATTATATAATATACTTGGTATAAGATTAATTGAGTTACAAAGTAATAAATCTCCTATTAATAAGCTAGACCTAACTAATTACTCAAAAGGAGCTTATATTATTAAAATAACAGATGAAAATAGCTCTTATTTCCAAAAAATAATACTTAAATAATGATTACTTGTTTGAAAGGAAAATTAATTCAAAAATCACCAACTTCTATTGTAATAGATGTTGGTGGTATTGGATATTACTTACACATATCTATGAATACATTTGAGAATCTTCCTTTACTAGACAAAGAAGTTTTCATTTATACAGAAATGATTGTGAGAGAAGATAGTATTACACTTTATGGCTTTCATTCAGAGAGCGAGAGACAATTATTTAGATTGTTAATTTCTGTATCTGGCATTGGGCCCAAAAGTGGGATAGGTATTCTTTCAGGTATATCGCTAAATGATTTCAAATCTGCTATTCTAACTGCTAATACATCATTGTTACAGAAACTACCAGGTATTGGTAAAAAGACTGCTGAGAGGTTAATATTAGAGCTAAAAGATAAATTTGCTAAGATATCAATACATGAAGAAGGTAGTACTTTACCAAGAAATGATTCAGTAGAAGAAGCTACACTTGCGCTAGAAAGTCTAGGGTACAACAAATCTATGTCTACTAAAGCGGTTAATTCAGCATTGAAGCAAATAGATAGTGATAGTTATTCATCTGAAGATTTGATAAAATTAGCATTGAAATTTACTTTAAAATGATTTTAACTATTCCTACAATTTACCTCGAAAATGGTAAATCTAAGTATACTATTAGTGGGTTACCTGGATTCGAGAAACTCGACTCAATGTTCAAGGACAACCCTTTAGAATTGGCAAAATTATTCAGAGAAGAGAATAATAAGTCCATTCTTTTTCAAATTGATGAGAGTATTGAATCTCTCAATACAGTTAGTCAAATACAAGATATACTTGACATCCCTATCCAATTGATTACAATTACCAAAAACCAATCTCTATTAAAACATATATCGGAAACAAGATTTAGTAGAATATTTGTACCAATCGAAAGAATAAACTCACTCCCCACATCTATTCCAATAATACAATTATCTGCAATTTCTGATTATAATTTGAATGAATACTCTAGGGTTATGATAGACTTTAAAAATACTAGATTAGAGAATATTGAGTATTATGGAGAAACAAAAATTTCAATAATAAACTCATTATGTAATACTTCAGATTTAGTTAGAATGAATACAATGAATACAAATATTGATAGCGTTTATCTAGGTAAAGAGTATTATAGAATTCATTTTGCAGGTCAATTGCTATGGAGAATTGCTGAAAAAGCACAATTTGCAATATAAATTCTGAACAATTCTATAAAATTTCAAAAAAAATTGTATTTTGCAAAGGTTTTATAACAATATTTTGAAACCTTAATAAATATATAATCTGGAGAAGGTAAAATGCCTCAATTTGAATTTGATGGCCAGCTTATAGAAACAAAGCCCGGAAAAACAATAATCGAAGCGGCCTATGACAATGGGATAGACGTTCCACATTTCTGTTGGCACCCTGAATTATCAGTTGCTGGTAATTGTCGTATGTGCTTAGTTCAGGTTGGAATGCCTGCTAGAGATAGAGAAGGGAATTTTGAACTAGATGAAAATGGAAATAAAAAAATAAACTTTATTCCTAAATTGCAAATTGCTTGTGGGTCACCAGTCCAAGACGGTATGGTGGTAAAATCTATTTCTGATGAAGCGATTGAAGGACAAGAAGCTGTAATGGAGTTCTTGCTAATCAATCATCCACTTGATTGCCCGATATGCGATGAAGCAGGTGAATGTAAATTACAAGAGTATTCATTCAAGCACTCTGCAGGACAAAGTAGATTCGAAGAAGAAAAAAATCATAAACCTAAGCGTCAAGTTTGGGGGCCGAATGTTGTGTTCGATGCCGAAAGATGTATCTCTTGTTCTCGATGCATTCGATTTGCACAAGAAGTTGCAAAACAAGATGTACTTACATTTGTTCAGAGGGGTGATCATGTAACTATCGAGCTATTCGATGGAACTACTTTTGATTCTCCATATTCAATGAATGTTATCGATATATGCCCAGTAGGTGCATTGACTAGTCCAGATTTCAGATTCGAAGCTAGAGTATGGGAACTTTCATCTAATGAAAGTATATCACATTTTGACGGTACTGGAACTAATATTAATCTAGGTGTTCGGAATAATGAGATAATGCGTATAACCCCTCGTAACAACATATACGTGAATAAATATTGGGTTAGAGATGATGCTCGTTTGAGTTATGATTTCGTCAACAAGAACCGTGTTACCAAACCACTTATTAATAAGGATAGTATTTTAGAAGAAGTTGAATGGGAAGAAGCTATTAAATTTTCTGCTAGTAAGTTGAATAACTTTAGTGGCGATCAAATAGTTTTTGTTGCTTCTTCTAAAGCGACTAATGAAGATAATTATATTTTTAATAGATTTGCTATTGAAATAGCTAATACTAAGAATGTACTTTACTTTGCACATACTGATGATTCTCGTAAAGATGATTTATTAGGTGTCTCTGACATGACTCCGAATACAAAAGGAGTTGAAGAATTAGGTTTAGGAAAAGAATCAAAAATTAAAGCTGATGAATTAGTAACTAAATTGAAGAATGGCGAAATACGTGCTATGTACGCTATGGAAGAGGACTTCGAAGATTATCCAGAAATACTAGAACAATTGGCTAATTTAAGTTTCCTTGCAGTTCATTCTTATAACTCAAATAAGAAAATAAATAGTTTTGCCGATGTGGTTCTACCAGCTTCAACTTTTGCAGAAATAGAAGGTACTTATACTAATCTAGATGGACGAGTACAACATTTTACCCCTGCATTAGTTACTAAAGAAAATTATAGATTTATGGGTATGAAGATGAGTAGATTAGATAAATTAGGTGCAGATAATGACCGATGGACTAATCACGAAGTCAGAGATTCAAAACAAAGTTGGAAGATACTTCAAAAAATTGCTAGAGAATTAGGTAAAGATTGGAACTATTCTAAATCATCTCAAATATTTGATGAAATAGCAGGTAATTATACAAATTTCAATGAGATGGATTATAATAAGCTTGATGAATATCAAGGTTTAGTATTAGGAAAAGGAAACAATCCAGACCCTAAAGAAGTAAATTATATTTCACATTATTTGAAACCACAACAAACACAAAAAATAGTTAAATATAAAGGCTAAATAGATTATGAGCGATTTAACGTTTACACTAGTTGAATTTGGAATAAAAGCTGCTATTATTGTTAATATAGTATTAGTAATGGCCTCCGTAGAAGTTTATTTAGAAAGGAAAATTTCCGCTTGGATTCAAAATCGTGTTGGTCCTAATAGAGTTGGACCATTTGGACTTTTGCAACCAATTGCCGATGTTATAAAGCTATTTATGAAAGAGGATTTGGTTCCCAAAGCTGCTCATCAAGGTTTTCACAGATTTGCACCATTTCTTACTTTAGCAGTAGCTATTGGTGTTTATGCGGTTATACCTTATGCACACTATGTTACTATTGGTGAGAGAACAGTTTATTGGGGTATAGCACCGAATATTAATATTGGTGTTCTATTTATATTGGCTATGACTTCTATCGGTGTATATGGTATTACTCTTGCGGGTTGGGCATCAAATTCAAAGTATTCTCTACTTGGTGGTTTGCGTTCAGCTGCACAGATGATCTCCTACGAACTGTCTATGGGATTATCATTGATAGGAGTAATATTGATTACTGGCACTCTTAATTTGAATGAAATAATAATATTCCAACGAGACGCTTGGTTTGGACTTAGATGGTTAGTTTTCTTACAGCCATTAGGTTTCATAATATTCTTAGTTGCATCTTTTGCTGAAACGAACAGAACTCCTTTCGATTTGCCTGAAGCAGAGCCAGAGCTAGTAGGTGGATACAATACTGAGTATAGTGGTATGAAGTTTGGTATGTTCTTCCTAGCTGAATATGCTAATATGGCAACCGCATCAGCATTTATTGCATTGCTATACTTTGGTGGATGGAGTTTACCTTTCCCAGAGTTTTGGGATTCACTAGGACTAATAGAAGGTACTTGGACTAGGGCATTATTACAATTTGGTTCATTCTTTGCAAAATTAATGTTCTTTATAGTATTCTTTATTTGGGTTAGATGGACAGTTCCAAGATTCAGATATGACCAACTTATGAATTTAGGATGGAAAGTTTTACTACCACTTTCAATAGTCAACTTATTTGTAACAGCAGCTGTTATTATATTCTTCGGTTTATAATCTTAATAAAATAATAATAAAATGAATAACACAAAAAATACAGAAGCAGAAAGACTCACGTTTTGGGAAAAAATGTATATCCCAGAAATAGCACGTGGACTTGGTATCACACTAAGACAAATGTTTAAACCTAAAGACTTCGTCAGACAGTATCCCGAACAAAGATGGGAACCAACAGGTTCATTCAGAGGGAGACCTGTATTAGTTGAAGAAGATGGGGGAGAGCGTTGCGTTGCATGTGGTCTATGCGCAAGAGTTTGCCCAGCATTAGCAATCGAAGTACAAGCAGGCGAAACTCCATTAGAAAAGGAAAGATATCCTGAAAAATTCGAAATAAATATGTTACGTTGTATCTTCTGTGCCTTTTGCGAAGAAGTATGTCCAGAAGAAGCAATTGTGATGAGTAAGGACTACGAAATAGTCTATACTAGTCCTCAAGAAGCAATATTAGGCAAGGAAGAACTTCTTGTACCCAAAGCAAAACTTCAAGATAGACTTGAGTTTTTAAGACAATATAAATAGTATGGTGGAAGCAAGTGGTTAAACCTAAAGCAATAAAACTGAAGCCGAGCCAATTAAAATGGCAAATTGATTTAAAGAAACTAAATTTTCGTTCTACAAAAGAAGTAGATCCTCTAGATTGTATAGTTGGTCAACCAAGAGCTATCCAGGCCATAGAGCTTGGAGCTGATTTACGTGGAAGCCGTGGATACAATATATTTGTAACTGGTCTTTCAGGTACTGGTCGTATGACGACTGTAAAACGGATGCTTGAAAAATCTCAACGTAAAGGGAATTGCCCTGAACTATTTGATTACTGCTATGTTAACAATTTTACAGACGAGTCCCGACCAAAATTACTAAAGTTTGAAAAAGGTGGAGCTTGTGGCTTCTCTAAGAAAATGCATGAGTCTATAACCCATCTATTAGAAAGATTAACAAGCGTATTTGAAGAAGATCCATATACCTCTAAAAGAAAAAAAGTAATTGAAACTTATCAAGAATCTGAAAAGAACTTGGTAGATGTATTTGATGATAAACTGAAGAAAAAAGGATTTGTTAGAGGGCAAATAGAGAATCCAAAAGGCAGTCCAGAACCTGAAATATTCGTTCTAGTTGATGGTAAAGCATATAAAGTTGAATCACTTGATTCGTTAGTGAAAGAAAAGAAATTAACCGAAAAGGAAGCGACCCAACGTGCAGAAGATTACAATAAACTACATGAAGAACTTATTGAATTAGCTGAATCTGCTAATGAAATGGTTAACACATTCCATCAAGAGATTATTAGTTTTGATAGAAAAACTGCTGAGACTATTATTAATGCTAGTTTCAAAGAGTTAAATAAAACTTATAAAAAACACATAGCAATTCAAGATTATTTAGAAAGTGGAAAGGAGTTTATACTTGACAACGTGAAGTATTTTCTACCTTCATCTGAACAATCGAATAACCCACAATCTAGATCTAAGAATGTAGATATCGAGACACAAGTTACTGATAAATTTACTGTTAATATTATATTAGATAATTCAGAAACAGTCTGTGCACCAGTGGTAATTGAACATAATCCAACTTATGGTAATCTTTTTGGTTCATTTGAAAAAATAATTGATACTAAGGGATATTGGAGAACAGATTTTTCAAAAGTGAAAGCTGGCTCTATACTACAAGCAGATCAAGGATATCTGATTGTAAGTGCCAATGATCTATTTTCTGAAGCAGTATCGTGGAAAGCTATTAAGAACGTACTTCTTTATGATAAATTAGACATCCAACCTTATGCTACTTATCTTCAAGTGAGCGAAAGCCAAATGAAGCCAGAGCCAATTAAAGTAAATGTGAAAGTAATTATTGTTGGTGGACAATCACTATATAATTATCTTTATAGACACGAAAAAGGATTCAAAAAGATATTTAAAATTCTTGCTCAATTCGATTCTGAAACTGCAAAATCAGACGAATTGCTTGACAGTATTGTAAGCTTTATAGCGGCACAATGTGATGAAGAAAATCTTTTGCATTTCAAACCCAAAGCTGTAGCTGAGGTCTTGGAATGGTCTGTAGCTCATGCTGGTTCTCAAGATAGAATAACTTTGAGATTCTCAGATATAGCAGATTTACTGCGTGAATCTTCATATTTTGCAGAGCAAGATAATAAGAAGTTAGTTACAGAAGTATATGTGATAGAAGCTCTAAAACAAAGAAACTTCAGAAATAATCTTATTGATCAGAAAATAACTGACTATATACTTCAAGGAAGTACCCTAATTGATACTGAAGGCAGTAGAGTGGGCCAAATAAATGGCCTTACAGTTATGAGTACTGGTATAGCATCATTCGGTAAGCCAGCAAGAATAACTGCTGCTATTGGAGCTGGAAACAGAGGTATAATAAATATAGAAAGAGAAGCACAGTTAAGTGGTTCTATTCATAATAAAGGTATTTTAATAATTCAAGGTTTCTTCTTGGAGAGATTTGCTCAGAAAAAACCATTATCTTTATCTGCCTCTATTGCATTTGAGCAAAATTATGGTGGTATAGATGGTGATTCAGCTTCTGCAGCTGAGATTTACGTTCTATTATCTGCAATCTCGCATACACCCATTACTCAACAGATAGCCATAACTGGGTCGATGAACCAAAAGGGTGATATCCAGCCGATTGGTGGTGTAAATGATAAGATTACGGGCTATTATGAGATATGTAAAGCACGAGGGTTTACTGGCAATCAAGGTGTAATTATTCCTGAGCAGAATGTGAATGATCTTATGCTAAGTGAAGATATTATTGAATCTGTTAGAAAAAATGAGTTTAGTATCCATTCAATAAAGAATATTGAAGATGGATCTAGATTACTAATGGGTAAAGAATTTGGTATTCCAGATGGAGATGGGAATTATAAAAAAGGCACTCTTCTATTTGAAGTATATAGAAAGTTAAATGAACTTTATGAAAATTCTAAACCTACTATGAAAAGTAAATAATGGTAAACCAATTAAAAATAGCTCCTTCATTGCTTTCGTGTGATTTTTCTAATTTAGAGACAGAAGTTAAGAATTGCGAGAAATTTGGGGCAGATATACTTCATGTAGATGTTATGGACGGTCATTTTGTACCAAATATAACGATTGGCCCACTCATAGTAAAAGCAATTAGACCCCATTCTTCACTTCCTATTGATTGCCATTTGATGATAAGCAATCCTGACAATTTCATTGATGATTTTGCTGATGCAGGAGCAGATTATATTTCAGTACATGCTGAAACTTGCAATCACCTTCACAGAACATTATCAAAGATAAAAGAAAGAAATTGTAAAGCTGGGGTTGTTTTAAACCCAATTACTCCTTTGCAATATGCCTATGAAGCAGCCGAGTATTGTGACTTTATACTATTGATGTCAGTTAACCCGGGTTTTGGTGGTCAGAGTTTTATAACTAGTTTTTTAGATAAATGTAGAAAACTTAGAAACTATCTTGATTCAAACGGACTTTCTCATGTCGAAATCGAAGTAGATGGTGGAGTTAAGATTGATAATATAAATCAAGTTGTTGACGCTGGTGCTAATATGATAGTCTCAGGTTCTGGACTATTCAAAGGTAATTTTGAGCAAAATATCAAAGATATGAAATTAGCAGCTATTTCAGGTCAATAATTATTGAAATATGGTGAGTAACACCACTACCTAGTATATACTCATTAGATACAGAATAATCTATATTCAAATCAAAAGCTGTATTTTGTAAATCAGGTCTTAAACTAAAACCAGCACCCCATATATTAACAGGGAAAAGAGTAGGAATTCCGTTATCTTCACCATAAACATTTACTCCAGCACGAATAGCTAATAACTCAGTAGGTACAATCTCAGCACCTAATACGAAGCTAGGAGCAATGTCAGTTTCTCTAAAAATAGCATCAAAACTAAGTAAAAAATACTTTGTTGCAGGTATATAAAGCGTGTCTATTTCACCTGTAATTGAGGTTCTTTGCTCTACTGATTCGTCGTTCAATCCAAACTCTACTGCAACGCCAGTTCTAACAGTTAAAGGTAATTCATCTACTGTACTATTAGGCGTATTCCATTTCAAAGTAGCACCGACATTCTGTATTGCGGCGCCAAATGAGAATAAATCAGCAACATTGAATTTTGTTCCTAAATCAAATGCAAATCCTTTTGCACTAGTCCCGCTACCTTGTAAATCTCTACCTAAATATTTGAATGTTCCTCCAAAACTATAGTCTTCACTTGAATAAGCAGCAGATAAGTTCATGGAGTATTGCCAATCACGCATATTACTAGTAGGATTACCCATAATGTCACGTCCCTGGAATTGACCAGAAGTGAAAGAATTAATTCCAAGTCCAACACCAAAGTGTTCTCCAAACCCTTGACCATAAGCTAAACTAGAGTGTACTCTTCCTATGCCAGGCATACTCACAGACGTTACAAACATTGGTTTATTAAGTAGAAAGCCAATACCAGCAGGGTTTATAAATACAGAGTTAGGGTCGTTTACAACCGCAGTGTATGCACCAGCCATAGCGTTTATTCTAGAAGATGTATTTCTATTTAGGTAAGATGAGCTATACGAGCCATTCATTTGTTGTGAGTAAGCTTCATTTACGAAAGTTAATGTAATGCTTATTAGTATTACATAACTTAATGCTGATATTTTAGACATTTGCTACCTTGATATTGTAAACTTTTCAGCATCACGGAAGTTAGGACCTTGGAGAATACATAGGTAGAAACCATTAGGTAGATTGGAAGCATCAAAATCAAACTCAACTTGTTTGCCTACAACTGTACCATCATGCACGTCTTTTACTAAGTTACCTAACATATTATAAATTTGTAATTTTATTGGAATTAAGTCTTCTTTTAATTTAATTTCGATATAAAATTTCAAATTATCTCTTGTATAGACTCGAGTTATTTCACTTTTAGCTCGTGAAGTATCTTGGTCTAATCCAGCCGTTTTGCTTAGTTGTTTACTATCAATTATTATGCCATCAGGTTTTTGACTTGGTTGTAGTATAGAGGTTTTCGAGGATATTACTTTATTATTCTTTGAATTAATACCAATAGTCTGCGAATTGCTATAATTAAATGCAATTAACAAAGTAGTAGATATTAATAGTAAAAATAATTTCATTTATAATTTATTGATTGTTTCTATTACTATCAACGTTGAACTTGCTATAAAGTTTTGATTTTAGTTCATTATTATCCAACTCTGGATTGTTTGGACTAATATTGATATTTGAAGCTTTGATGTCGTTGATAGCCGAAAGTAATTCTTTCGCCTCTATTTTCTTATCAGTATCAGTAGATTTTATATTCGATTCTTTAGTTAACTTACCGCTTTGTGTCTGTTTTTCCTTTACTTCCACCTTAGGTTTGTAGTTTACTTCTTCAGAATCATCAGTCCTATCTACAACAATACCACCTTCTTTCTTTACTTGTGAAGTAATCTGTTTCAACTCTTGTTCGAAGCTAACTTTGGCTTCTTTATTTTGGTTATAAACCTTTGACTTTCGCCATTTCAAATACAACGAGATTATAAATAGAATTAAAATTAATAAGCCAATTATAACATATTTCAAGAAACTCTTCATTCCTAAAAAGGCATCTTCGTTCTCTAATTGATTCTTTGCATCAGATTCTATTTTCTTTCTGTTAGTATCTTCATCAAATAAATTTGAAAAGCGTTCATTATTTGCAACTACCTCTAAGTCAACATCAGAAGTATCTACGAATTCATCTAGTTTGAGACTATCTATGTTTGATTTAGTAAATATTAATTGTGGGTATTGATAATTTGTATCTTTAATTGAGAGACTTGCCAGAAATTTATTTTTGAAATACTGAGCTTTTGTATGACTACCTTTTTCAGTATAAATTTGACTCAGAGCCGCATAAACATCAGGTATTATCGAATTATTGCGAGCCGCAATTGTAAGCTGATTAAACGATGCTTCCAAACTATCTTCTAATAAATACACTATTCCCAGCATAGAGCGAGCAGAATTCATTTGTTCTTTAGATTCTTTGAATAAATTTATAGATTGTTTGTAAAGACTACTTTCATAAGCAAATAATCCACTTCTGTATTTATCTTCAATTGCAGATACTTTGTTCCAATCAAATACATCTATAACAATTGAGTTAGAATAGGGGAGTTGGAATGTATTAAACCCTGAGTTATTCTTCAACATTATATTAACAAGCAAATTACTGTTCTTTGTAGTAACAAATATTTCCTTGATTAATTCTGAATCAAATCTAACACTGTTTTTACCGATAAGATTTTTTGTATTTTTTAACTCGATAGAAATGTTCTTTTTGTCATCTGATAGACTAGTAGAATATGTGGCCCTATCATTAAATCTTAGTAAAAGTGTATTATTATCTATTTTTATAGCATCTAGTAATTCCGTAGAATAAACTACGGTACTAGTAAATAATAATAATATAAATATGAGGGTTTTCATTTAACTAAAATATTGAAAAAATATCCTAATTCCTCGACATATACTATTTCGAGTCTGGAATTAATACTATTTAATAGCTTTTTAGTTATTTCTAGTTCTTTTGGTATCGGTACTTCCACTGGGGAATCTAAAGTCATATTATTTGTAAAAGAATAATTCTCTACACCTAGGTAAAAGGAAATATTAGCCCTATTATTAACTGTCTTATAGTATATATTAAGCACTTTGAACTGTTCAGCTTGATTAAGTATATGTACAAGTAGATTAATAATTGCTGATCTAATTTTACCTTTAGAAGTGCTAATATAGAACTTTTCTGTAGATTCAATAAAACTGATATCTAAGTTAGTATTCAAAAAGTCATGATTCATAACCTCAAGTATTTCATTGATTATCTCATCTAAACTAAGTTTACTGCTCATATTGTCTAGATTATCACCAATTTCCTCAGTTAACTTAGAATTCAATTCAGAAATATTATCAATTTCACTTGTGATTTTATTTAATCTAGTATAAAAAGTCTCTGAATCATTATCAATTAAATCCAAATTGCTTTTTACAATTGAAAGGGATTGATTTATCTTTTCAGAAGTACTTTCAACTATTAGTTTACCATCAAGATAATTAACACTACTAAGAATGATTTTTTCGTAATATTCTAGACTACTAGCCATAGATTTCATCTTTAGCTCATAATAAAGTGATATTAATTTAGAGTTAAAAAGTAACACTAATCTATCAATATTATTGATTTGCACATCATCAAATAATAGTCTATTGTTCTTACTTAGTGCTAGGTAGAATCCTATATGTATCTCATTGTTGAATAACGGAGTTATAATCACAGCAGCTTTACCATAGGAGTAAAAGGGGGAGGGCACTATTTGGGTTTTTCCAGTTGATTTTACCCAATCTAATATACCTTCTTCACTGAGATACGTAGTTTCTTTTTCTAAATACTTCTTTTTTTCTAGTGAAGATTCAAAGATTTCGATGTAATCTTGGTTATCAAGCTCTATTTTGGATTCAATTATACTAAAACGCTTATCCAATTCTTTTTCAATAACCAATAAGAGGGAACGGAAGTCTTGGGAATTAACAATTTCAAACAAAGAATCCATCTTATCTTCCATTTGGATGATTTTTCTGATGTATTTTCTATGTCCTATTTTGCTTTTTCTCATCTACATCTCTGTAAAGAAACTATATTTATCAAATTCCTTTAATAAATCTTGTTTAATAAGTGATATTGAACTGTTAGCGTCAAACATAGTATCATCATTTGAAGTGAAAATCTCTGGGCCAACAAAAAGCTTAGAATCTGTCATTTCATTGTTCCAAGTCATAAACCCTAATTCTTTTGCAAAGTACTCTGATATTGCAACGGCCACAGTAAGTGGTTGTTCGTTTATCACATCTTTTACATCTATATTACTGAAATAGTAGTGATGATTTTTAAGGGCAACACAAATTTTAGAAGGTAAATTCCACTTATCTGCTAACCAAGAAGCTACTTCAGCATGATTAGTTTGCAATATTTTTTGTTCAGCTTGTACTAGCGAATACCTTTGATCCATCTCTAGTTGGATTAGTACTTCTTTGTATTCGTGAGAAAAATAGGTACTCAATAATAAAACACCCATATCGTGCATAAGCCCTGTTACAAATGATTCACCTAGTGGTCTGTATTTCAATTTACCAGCGAAATACTTTGTTGCTCCAGCACAGAATATACTATATTTCCAATATGAATCTAAATCAATTACAGACTTATGAGTATTTACAAAAATTCGTTTAACCATAATACCCGTGACTATATCACGGATAGTATTTATACCTATCAGCGCTATAGCTAGCTCTATGGTTGATATTTTTCTAGTAAACCCATAGTAAGGAGAATTTGCTACCCTTAAAACTCGAGTAGTTAACATTTGATCCCTTTCTATAGTCTCGGCAAGATTTTTTGATTTTAGATTTTCATCATCCAACATTGTCATAATTTCTGTTAAGACAATGGGAATAGAAGGTAAATCTTCAATCCTAGAAAGACGTTTTATGATATTATTACTAAGCATTCTCATATTTATTTATTTTAACCTTTAATTCTTTAATGACTTCTGAGTGTATTTGACTTACTCTACCTTCAGTCACATCAATCAGCTTGCCAATTTCTTTAAAAGTTAAATTTTCGTAATAATAAAGAGCTATTACTAGTCTTTTTTTCTCTGGTAAATCTTTCAAGTACGAGGTTAAAAAATCAATTTTTTCAGTTTCAATCAAATCATCTAGTTGATTCGCATCATTATCATAAGTGATATTATCCACCAATGAATAGCCCTCATTATCAGTATCAACACTACTATCTATGAATGAATGTGTGTTACGAGAGGCCTCCATAGCTTGTAAATAGCTATTATATTGATCGCTTGTTAACTCTAATTTTTGAATTATCTCTTCGTCCGAGACATCTATTCCATTTTCTTTTAATATTTTTTCTTTTATTTCGTTTAGACTGTTTACTTTCTTCCTTGCCGTACGAGATAGCCAGTCGAGTTTTCTTAACTCATCTTGTATAGTACCTCTCACTCTAGTTATAGCATAACTTTCGAATTTCACATTCTTATCTAAATCAAACCTATCTATTGATTGGCTAAGTCCTATCATTCCTATATTAACCAAATCTCCTCTCTCTAGGATTGAGTTATCTGGTACTTTGAGTTTACTCAATACATAATTGACTATCCAAGAATATTGAACAAATAATTTGCCTCTCAACTCTTGATTAGGGTCTTGTTTGTATTCTAACCAAATATTTTCAGATATGTTCATTTATATATAGATAAGTGTAGTTTGATTATTCGTTTTCTTGTATTGATTCACTCATTATTCTATCCATTTCGTCTTCTTCATAATCAAAGTTCTGATTACTACTTTTCTCACTCTCTTTTTTTGATTCATTTACTTTTATTCTATAAAGCGAATAGAAGAATATCAGTACTATCAACCCAATACCTACATATATAGTTGAAAATATCAGAAATGCACGATAGCTACTCTCAACTATGTCAAATTCAGAACCGAAATAGAATACTAAGAAACCTATTATTGTGAATATAAGTGCTGCTAGTAATAAACTTTTGAATGGAGATATTACTATTGCATTTGCTTTCTTCTGCTCTTCTTTCTGACGTTTCTTTAGCTCTTTTTCTTTTTCTTTTTGAGCTTTAGTATCGGCTTCTTTTGATTTTGCTAAATCTTTCTCATCCATACTATCTATTCTCATTAATTAGATTTTTAGATTTCAAATACTGTTCTATACGTCCGCAAATATCGTGCAAGTTTTTTGAAACTGGTGAATTATTATTGCTTATAATGATTAATTCTTGAGTTTGTATAGATTTTCTTACTTCTCGATCATAAGGAATGAATCCAACATTATTGAAATTGACCCCTAAAAACTTATTTGTTGTCAGATTTATCTTACTTATTATCTCATCGTAATCTTCTTCATCAATCACATTATTTACTAATAATCCAATTTTATCTGACTCAACAAATGGTATTATGAGTTTAAGAAGTCCATAAGAATCAACTATAGTTGTTGGCTCATCTGTAATTAAAACTATAGATAAATCCGATAAAATGCATGACTCGAGTACTAATTCACCTGCCCCAGGCATAGTATCTATTACTACGTAGTCATAAGTGTCAAGTGCTTTAATTTCTTGATATATTTCATAGAATTTCTCGCTGTGCTCACTATCGAGCCGATCGCTGAGTGGGCTATCTATTATTAAATCGAAATCCTGTTTTACTTTAAATATAGTATCTTTGAACTTAACATTAGAGCTGATATAATCATTCAATCTTAATGGAGGGTCAACTCCTAATATCAAATGTAAATTTGGAAAATTTAGATTTGAATCCCAAAGTAAAGTCTTTCCTTTTTGAGAAAGTAGATATGCCAAATTAGCAGCAACAAAGCTTTTACCAACTCCGCCTTTACCACTACAGATGGTTATGAATTTTGTTGGTTTATCCATTGCTAAGTATCATCTTTTTAATTCCACTTACGTCCGCAAGTTCTATATCATCTGGTATATTAGAGCCATTTGTATAGAAGCAAAATGTTAGATTCTTATTTATAAAAAGTTCAAGAATTGGTTGAATTTCAAATTTTTCATCTAATCCTGAAAGCCCAATATAACTACTACTATATTCATTCAATTGCTGTGATAAATATTGTTGCGTACCGTTTACCGGCAATATTAGTATATTCTCAAGGGAAGAATTTGTATATTTTGATTTACTATCGAAGTCAATTAAAATCAAATCATAAGCTTTTTTATTGTCGATTAGACGATTAAGCTCTTCTTCTGAACCCGCTTTTTCATAATTCAAATCTAACATTTTACAATAAGCGGCTAACAAATCATTTGCCCCAAAATTGTGATTATTGGCACCAATTACAAGTACATTAGATGAGTTCATAAGCTTATGGATAACTGCAAACTTCAAAAGTGTAGAGGATTTACCAACACCCGGTGAACCAACAAACCCATATACTTTTCGTGAGATTCGTTTTTGAAATAGATTCTCAATTTTAATTTTACTAATAATTGAATTAAGTAAATCACCTTCTGAAATATCGAGATTGTTAGATTTGGAAAGAGATTGTAAAGTTGGACCAATAAAGGCCTCATCGAAGCCCAGTTTTTTAAGATAAATATATTTCTCGGAAAGATTCCTATCTAAATAGCTCAGAAATGGGTAATTAATGGACTCAATAAGTTTTTCTATTTTACCATTATCAATTTCTTCAACCTTTAATCTTGATTTTGGATCTACTTTAGGCAGGATTTTTATTTTCTCATCAATAGCAGCTACTATCTCTATAGTGTCCTTACCGGTTTCACTATTTTTAATATTCCTAGTAGATAGTATTATTGCATCTTCTCCAAGTTCTTTTTTTATAAGAACTTTACCTTCACTTAGGTTTTCAGCAATTATCTTCTTTATTCTCATCTATTCAATTACCAATTAATGCAGATATACAGATTTATATAACGTAAAAATATAAATGATTTTTACAATAAAACAAGTAATAATATAAATTATTAATTAGTAATTTAAAAATGAAAATATTTTAACGGGATACTATTTTCTATTCTCGTGTTCTTTATAAAATATAAGCCTTTATTTTTGAGTAGAGTATTAAGGTCAACTTCTTGACCATCATTTAAAATATAATTACTTATTATTTCCCTACCCTCGTAATTATAGATTGATATCACAGTTTTAGAATTGGAAGATAGCACTGACTTATTAATTACCAAATCCTCATCCCAATTCATCTCTATTACTCTGAGCCCATGTACGCATATATCTACATTTACCGTATCGCTTTTGCTTCCATAATAGCAATCATTACCTTCTTTACTGAATAAAGCAAATTCAGGTGTAAATAGTGAATCTTTGTTCAATAGTGATCGAAGTAATATAACCACCGAATTTCCAGATGTTATATGACTTCGAGGTAAATCATAATTTAGTTGATAGTAAATAGTATCGTTGATTGTAGTGTCGGTCAATTGAGTTATAACTGATTCACCAAGTATCTCAAAATCTAATAACTCGAACCATTCTCTATAAAACTTAAATGAAATAGTATAATTATTAAGAAATGCTAGAGTATCTTTGGCTTCATTAAGTGAAACTGTAAAATATATTTCATCTCCAGGAGTGATTTTGGATACCTTGGGATTATTTAATGGAATAGATTTATTAAATCTATAATAGACAGTATCATAAAAAACTTTACCTGTTTCAGAAATGGCCTCAATTATATATTTCGATTCAAATGGTTTATTAGTAAGATAGCCAGTGAAGTTGATAACTAAACTGTCTGCAGATATACTATAATCATATTCTATTCCATCAGCAGTTATAACTTTAAAATCCGAGAATTTGTAATCTTTTGAGTAGTAACCTTGAGAACCATCTGCACCAAATGTACTTTTAATCTTATAATCTAAGTTAAATGAATCACAATCAAATGAATTAGTTCTAGATACAAGTGTGTCTTTCAACGGTAAATTCCCTAGTGCTGTTTGCATACCATAAGAATCAGCAGAGCCAAAACCATAAAGAAATGCTGCTAATCTAACTTCAGAATTAATTGAATGTACTCCTGAATTAACTTGAAACCTTAGCCAATAATAATTAGTATTACCTATTCTATTATTTTTTAATTCAGGATAAATTATATAAATAGGTGTTCCATCATACTCAATAGACTCAAGTTGATTATTGATATCTAAATTGGGATCAATATTGACAATCATATTAATATTATGCTTATCAAAATCATTATAAGATGGAACAAGAAATCTAATATTATTTGTAAATTGTTCCTCATTTATTAGATTTAGCATGAATGGGTCATAGTTATCAAATCTTGTATTACTTCTTATCTTTTCCCAATCCTGAGAATATGCATATTGAGTTACTAAAATAGGTTGATCAGATTCCCATATTGTAGATCCTTTTATGCCGACTAAGTTTTGACTATTATAACTATTGATTTTTGCATTATTGAACTCATAGAATCCTCCACCTGTATTGATATTTATAGTCTCAGTTTTATTTAAAACACCACTTTCGTTATAATTAGTTATAGTAAGGTTAGTATTATCATTTAGAGGCAATACTCGGAAAAAGTCACCCATTTCACGTCCAAAATCAACCGAAATGAATTTATTTCTCCAATTCGAAAGTGGTTGCATCATTTCAATTAGATGATCATACCCATTGTCTGGATCGTCTTGAGGTATCAATGTTCTCTCGTGAAAAGAGAGGAGACCAATAGGATTATTTCCAATTATAAGTGTGCCTGATAAATCAAAAGTATTATTGAAATTGGACTTTGTTTTAACCGAATAGGATTCATTTTTATTTAGATTTATGTAAATGGTATCACCTAACTCCAGATTCCCAGTTTTCGTACTACCCTTATCGAATCCTCTGCCTTTCAATATCACTTTTATTAATGTGCTATCTTTTTGTGAAAGAATTGTAAACCCAGATGATCGTGACTCTCGATTACGATAAAGATGATAAAAAGAATTATGAATATAATTATTACCCCATTCAGAAACAGGATATGCTAAATAGCCATCAGATGTATTATTCTTAGAATTTATTACAAAAACTGAAATAGGTTTATCAGATAATATCTCAATAACTTTGTTACTAATCAATCCATCAGAAGTTTCTTCTATTTCACTTTGCTTACCTAATTCAAAATTGTCTAAGGTTAGTACCTCATCTTTCTTAATAGTTCGAGTTAATACCTTTGAGTTCGAATGATTTTCTAATGTGATAGTAGCATCTGTTGAACTACTAATATATATTGCCAATTTTACATTTGTATTAAAATCATCCCTACTTGAATTACTAGTTCTTTCATTCTGTGGGAATGCTATGAGAAACCTTGTACCTTCGCTTGCATTTTCCTGAGAGTAAGATATACTAGCATTTAGAATGATAAATAATACTATTACTATTTTATATATATGTGTTTTCATAATACATTAACACCCGAAACTCAAAAAGGTGACAATTGTTGATAATTCTATTAAAACTAATATACCTATATTTTAAGAATTAGAATAATATTTTCTTAATTTTGAACATATTAATTAATGAAATTATAAAATGAGTCTAGAAATCAATTTTTCTTCAAAAGTATTTGAGAATAGGGCAAGAAATCATAACGAATATGACGAGATAGCTCTAACAATTAGACAAGATATAATCAAAAGTTTAGTGTTAGCAAAATCTGGTCACCCCGGTGGTCCACTTGGTATAACTGATGTCATGTCAGTTTTATTTTTTGGTGGCATAATGAAATACGATTCTTCTAACCCTGATTGGTCAGGTAGAGATAGGTTCGTACTTTCAGCTGGACACATGGCACCAGTGCAATATTCTACTCTTGCAAGAGCAGGGTATTTCCCTGCTGAAGAATTGAAAACATTAAGAAAGTTTGGTTCGAGATTACAAGGTCATCCAGGTTTGGATATGAATTTACCCGGTATAGAGACATCATCTGGCTCTTTGGGTCAAGGTGTATCTATTGCAGTTGGTATGGCAATGTCGGATTGGATAATCGACAAGAATGATAAAAAAGTATTTTGTATAACTGGTGATGGTGAATTGCAAGAAGGTGCTTGTTGGGAAGCTGCAATGGCTGCAGGTAGCCACAAATTAAGTAATTTCTGCTGGATAGTTGACAATAACGATTGTCAGATAGATGGTAGAGTAAAGGAAATAATGTCCGTTTACCCATTAAAAGAAAAATTTGAGTCATTCAATTTTGATGTAATCGAAATAGATGGTCATGACTATAGTCAAATACAAGCTGCCTTTGATAAATTTGAAGAAAATCACAAAAACAAAGGATTGCCAACTTGTATTGTGGCTAAGACATATATGGGAAAAGGTGTATCTTTTATGAAAGATGAATACAAATGGCACGGTAATCCACCAAATGAAGAACAAGCTGAAATAGCATTGTCAGAACTACATTAATGAAAAAGTTAACCTTCATAACGTTTTTATCGTTAATTCTGATTTCTTGTGAATCAAATAAACCAGAGGAAGTAGGGATTATAAAAGATAGTACTTCGACAAGTTCTGGTGTAACTGAATTTAAGTTTAATGAAGATGTGGTTCATAATATTAGCAAAGAAAAGACTATTGAAGTAGAAGGAAAGGAGCTTGTTGCCCCAAATAGATTATTTGATTTCTATCCAAGTTCTATCAAGAATATTAAGCTAGAGAAATCATCATCTGGTCAAACTCGTTCTGGTTTGGGACGCTATACTACTTCAACTGGCGTGTATGAAACGAAAGGAAAGTTAATAAAAGTAAGACTGGCTGACTACTATAGTAAAGAGTTTTTCCCAGATTATCAACTATTTATAGATTTACCAAACGAAGATCCTGGTTTTATACTTACTCGATTGGATTTGAAAGAAGGATATATCGGTTTTATGCGTTGGGAAGAAAATTATAAATATGGATATATTAGTATATTCGTAAAAAATAGATTTCATGTACTTATAGATATTGAAGGATTCTCTGATTTGGAAGATAGTTACAAAGACTTAGTTTATAAATTCAATTTTGAAAATTAAATAGATATAACAAAATAAAATGACAAAAATAGAAAGCTACGGAAATAAGCCAACAAGAGATGGGTTCGGATTAGGATTAGTTGAGTTAGGAGAAAAAGATGAAAGAATTGTAGTTATCGGTGCCGATGTATCTGGCTCGGTGAAAACATCATACTTTCAAGATAGATTTCCTGAAAGATTTATTTCAGTTGGAGTAGCAGAACAGAATGCAACCACTGTTGCAGTTGGATTAGCATTATCTGGTAAAGTTCCATTTTTCTCTAGTTACAGCGCATTTGCAGCATTTAGAAATGCTGACCAAATTCGTGTTTCTATTTGTTATAATGAAGCAAATGTTAAGATTGGTGGAGGGCATTCAGGTCTAACAGTTGGTCCTGATGGAGCTACTCATCAATCATTAGAAGAAGTTGCGTTCTTGAGAACATTACCAAATATGACACTTATTTGTCCTGCAGATTTCGAACAAGCTAAAAAAGCTACTATTGCTATTGGTGAAATGGTTGGGCCTGCATATTTGAGATTTGGGAGACCTTCAGTGCCTATGTTCACAAAACCAGAAGATGAATTTATAATAGGAAAAGCTGATTTGCTTAGAGAAGGAACTGATGTTTCAATTGTGGCAAATGGTATTATGGTGTGGGAAGCTCTAAAAGCGGCTGAAGCACTAAAAGAAAAGCATAATATAAACGCTGAAGTAATAAATTGCCACACAATCAAACCAATAGATGAACATGCTCTTGTGAATTCTGCAAAGAAATGCGGAGCTATGGTAACTGCTGAAGAGCATCAAGTACATGGTGGTCTGAGTGGAGCAGTTGCGGAAGTATTAGTTAAGAATTATCCTATACCAATGGAATTCGTAGGAATTAAAGATACTTTTGGCGGCAGTGGAGAACCATTTGAGTTGACTGAATTATTTGGTTTAACTTGGAAGGAAATATATGCTTCTGCTTTATTGGCTATTGATAGAAAGAACAATGGTTCTAGTGTAATCAGAAAAGTAAAAGATGTTGCTGTCTATACTGATGGAATGTAATCATAAATAAAATTTGAGAATATAGGCGATTCTAAGAATCGCCTTTTTTTTATGAAAATAGAAATACAAGATAATGTACTAAAGCAAATAGGCGAAATTGCAGATACTCATAACTATGAGATATATGTAGTTGGTGGCTATGTACGAGATAGAATATTGGGATTTACCAAATCAGACTATGATATTACAGTTGTTGGAGATGCAATAAAATTTGCAAATATCGTAGCCAAAGAATTAAACTCTCATGTAGTAGAATACGCTAGATTCAGAACCGCTTTGGTGCCTTATCGAAAAGTACAAATTGAATTTGTTGGTACCAGAACAGAGAAATATACTGAAGGTTCAAGAAAACCTGAAGTGAAAGCAGGTACCCTTGAAGACGATATAAAAAGAAGGGATTTCACTGTCAATACAATGGCCGCTTCGCTTAATAAAAATACATTCGGTGAAGTTCTTGACTTATTCGATGGTATGAAAGACCTTAAAAATAGAATATTAGTTACCCCTCTCGATCCAATTATCACTTACAAAGATGATCCACTTAGAATGATGAGGGCAGCAAGGTTCGCCTCTCAATTGGGATTTGAAATAGAAACAAAATCATTCGAAGCAATTAAACAATTACACAAAGAAATAAAGAAAATCTCTCAAGAGCGTATAACAGATGAGTTTTTAAAAATTCTCAAGACAAATAAACCTAGTATCGGCTTGAATATACTTATGGATACTGGTCTTCTTGAGATTATTTTCCCCGAAGTATATAAATTACGTGGAGTAGATAAAGTTGAGAAAAATGGAAGAGTGTACGCTCATAAAGATGTGTTTTACCACACTTTAGAAGTAGTAGATAATATTTGTGGAATGACTGATAATATTTGGTTACGGTTTGTAGCACTTATGCATGATATAGCCAAGCCGGTTACTAAGCGATTTCACCCGATTTCAGGTTGGACATTCCACGGACATGAGGAAATAGGAGCTAAATGGCAAAAAGGTATTTTCCGTGACCTCAAATTACCTATGGAACATCATCCTTATGTAGAGAAGTTAGTTAGACTACACCAAAGACCAATGGCACTTGTAGATGGAGAAACTACAGATAGTGCATATCGTAGGTTAGCAGCTTTTGCTGGTGATGATTTGGAAGATTTATTTATACATTGCAAAGCCGATATAACTACGAAGAATCCGAAAAAAGTCGAACAGTATCTTAAGAATTATGAAGTAGTTTTTGCAAGAATAAAAGAAGTTCAAGAGAACGATCACCTTCGTTCTTTCCAATCCCCAGTTAGGGGAGAGGAAATAATGGAAATATGCAAGATCAAGCCATCAAGGCTTGTTGGTCATATTAAAAACGAAATCGAAGAAGCGATTTTAGAAGGAATAATTCCTAATGAATATGACAGTGCTAAAAAATACTTCATTGAAAATAAAGACAAATGGATAAAGGAATTTAATTCCTAATCTCGTTTTATAAGTTTGATTTCTTTTGAATCGTACTGGCTATTATTATTCTTACCCTTGACCTCACTGAAATCCAAAATGTATAGCTGTTCGAGAATATTAATTGCATTTGCCAAGAGTTTATTTATTTCTAAATCCACAGTACCTTTTGCTTTAGATTTTTCTAAAATATCTTGGTAGCCGAGTAGATTCTTAGTGTCAGATTTGTATCGGAATGAATCATATATCAATCCATCAGGATCAACTTCTAAACCGTAGCCATTCTTGAATACGTTCTGCATTATTCTTCCATAAATCGCCAATTGTAATCCATCTCTTTCGGTCTCACTTGTCTTATAATCGATTATCCTATAGGACTTAAAATCTTTAGAGATATCTATTCTATCTATTTTACCTTTGAAGAAAGGATTTACACCAATTGTCTCTAACTTCTCTTTATAAAATGGAAACTCCATAGCAACAATATAGAAATCATCACTAATATGCCTATCAATTATATTCTCAAACCATTTTATCATAATCCCATCGTATTGCTCGTCACCTAAGAGCAACAATTGATCAAGATTGAAAAACTGATGTTGGGATTTATAGAGACTTAATTTTTCTTTGACAGTAGTTTTAAAGAGTTTAACTATCCCTTCTTTATCAGATTGCTTCAATTCTACTAAATCTAGTTTAGGGTATTTATTTTCAATTGGATTGATAGTACTAATTATACATTCTTTATGAGCTGACTTATAAACAGTAAAAGTATCTTCTATTGACTTGTGAATCAAATTACCTAATTCTAATCGTGAGAGATAGATCTCGATAATTTCTGGTATTTCTAAATTTACTGTATTAGAATAAAAGAAATCGTAAGTATAGTTTTTGAAGCTTTCAATCCTAGATACAGAAAATTCTTCTTGATTAATCTGTTCCGCAATCATTCCGACTTCCAACCCAGAATTCACTTCCAAATCTGTACGCTTTCTATACTCTTCCATTCGAGCTTTTACTGTTTCTAATGGTGATTCTAACCCTGCTAGTATCAATTCTCTTCTATTTATTATTGCTTGTTGCCATTCTAAATTTGAATCCTCATTGTAATTGCCAATCCCATCTATTGTTTCTAATGGCGTTACAAATTGGCTCACTAATTTCGCTTCATCATTATCATCTAAATGTGAAAAAATATAGAAGCGAGCATCATTATTCATATACTCATGGAATTGTGCATACTCTTGGAAAAAGTGTTTTCGTTCTGAATCTTGAATTATTTTACCAACTAGCTTGTCAGTTTTGAAAGGTACAGGCATCATACCCTCTATTGCACCAGCCATTATACGAATCTTGTAGTTCATACCTCTAGTTTGCTCAATGGAAGTAACTTCTACGCCATATCCCTTCTTTTCCCTTATTTGGTATCTCGTTATTGATACAATTCCTTTAAGTTTGTTTATTAGCTCTTCGAGTGAGTATTTCCTTTGTGGGTCAAAGCCAAGTTCTAATTGATTTAGCTTTACTAGCAATTCCAGGAATTTGAATAATGCACGAGCATCTTTTTCAACTCTTTCTGTATAAAAGACTTTATCATTAAAAGTTAAATCAGCTACATTTATCCAATCAGTTAGCTCTAGAATTTTATTTTTTATGGAGAATGAATGCACTATGTTGTTGATTAATGTAATAAACTCTTCAATGCTATATTGTTTCGAAATATCAATACTTCCAAATTTCTGTTCTAACGATTTGAATTTTGTAGATGCTTCCTCAAGTTCTTTTACTTGCTTATTATACTTTCTAGTAAGGTAATGATTATCTTTAATCTCACTTAATGCAGTCTTTACACTACTCAAACGAGTAGTTAATTGTGTTAAAAAGCTCGTTATCCCCATACCAGGAATACCACCTATGAGTTTGTATTTCTTAGCTAAATGAAGTAACTCTTTTGGTTTATCTATTCCAACATCTAGATAAGCAGAATTAAATACTTCTTGCAATGCACTCAATCTATAATTATTCAGTGGAGCTTCTAGTATGTGAAAGATTCCAATAATAACAGGAGATTTTGACAATTCATATCTATCCGTAATGTTAGTAGGTATTTGATTGTCAGCGAAAAACTCTCGAAGTAGTAAAGAGTATGAACCTACGTCCCGAGATACAACGCATATATCCGATGGTTTTAGCCCAAGTTCTTTATTAAGAAGTAAGTATTTGACTAATTTGGTAATACCATAAGATTCTTCTCTGATTGTACTATATTTATACAGTTCAATTTTATTTTTATTATTCTCGACCAATTTTTTAGTTGATTCATCGAACCCTAAATCGGCTTCGAGTAACTTAGTATCTATTTCTTGATTATCGTTTGAGTATGGGTTGAACCCAATTTCTAAGAGATCATTGACGAAGAAATTATCATTACCAATGAATGGACCGTTCTCTATTGAAAAATTAGAGTTGATTACTATCTTGTTATTAGACAAAGATAACACTTTTAATAAATCAATATCAGGTTTCCTGAAATTTATAAAATTATTAAAGAGTAGTCTTTTGTATGAGAATAATCTATTATCTTTAAGTGCAATTGTCAATAGTTCTGTTGCCAATGGATAATCGTATAACTCCAATATATCTAGAGTATTCTCATAATTTCTCATTATATCATACAAGTCATTTAATCTATCATTATCATGCTTACCTTTGTCAATATTGTCGAGTAAGTCTTCTCGAATGTTAGATGCACGAATACCGTCTTCTCTTAACCCCCTTACTATTGAAGAAATCTGAGTAATGTAATTATAATTACTCTTCAATGATAGTTTTAGGGTTTTACTATTTTCTATTGATTTAACTATTAATTCATTTTCAACTAATTCATCAATTATTTCTTTATTAAGTAGGGTCTTAGAAAGATGTTTTATAAAATTTCTAAAAGAGAAGATACCTGTTAAATGAAAGGCACTTTCAGATTCTCTTAGTAATGCTACATTCCATTTTTGTGAAAGCTTCTCTGTGGAAGTAATAAGTATTAAATCATCATTTTCAATTTTTAACTTAATAAATTGCTCTGGACTTAGTACTGTACTATCATTTATGGTTGAATTAGTAAAAATCATTACACTACTCGGGTCTTATATTCATTTAATAAATCAATTAGTATTTCGGAGTATTCATTGTCTCTAATTTCTCTAATCATACTAAAAACAAATTCAAATTTTTCATTTATCAAATTCCTTACATCATCGATTATACCTAATTCCTCGAACAATGCTTTCATTTTTGGAACTTCTTTTTCGTCCAGACCAGAATTTTTAAAGAATTTATCTAATAATTCTAAATGTTCCTGTTTTTCTGCTCTCTCTCTTGCCTTGATGATTAGGTAAGTCTTCTTGCCTTCTATAATATCCTGTCCTGTTTTTTTGCCGAATTCCTTTTGCTCACCAATAATGTCTAACAAATCGTCCTGTAATTGGAATGCTTTACCTAACTCATAACCAACTATAGATAATTTATCTAATTCTTCATCGGTTGCATTTCCAGTTATTCCACCAATGACAAAACTGACTTTGATTAAAGAGCCGGTTTTTCTTTCTATCATCATATCATATTCTTCTAAAGTTATATCATCTCTTGTTTCAAAGTCAAGATCATATCCTTGTCCATCACATACTTCAACAAGTCCTGAGTTAAATACATTCATCGCTTTCATTCCCTGCATTGGTTCTAAACCAATTTTTAATCTCTTACAAGAAAGTCCTAATATCAAATCACCTAGTAATATTGCTGTCGTATCATCAAACTTTTGATAGATAGTTTCTTTTCCTCTTCTGAGTGGAGATTTATCCATTATATCGTCATGTACTAAAGTGAAGTTATGTAGTAATTCTATTGCTGTACCTTGGTTTACAGCCAATAGATAATCAGAAGTAAACATTGCACAACTTAGTGTAGTTATGAGAGGTCTGAAACGCTTTCCACCATTACTAATTAGATATTTATATGAATCCTTAAGTCTTGCTGTATTAATATCTTTTCCAATTTCCATCAACTTATTGTTGACTTCGTTAATTATATTCTCTGTTATTTGATTTTTTGTTCTCATCAATCAATATTCCTGATAAATAAATTTCCTGGTAATTGTCTTACCATAGAACTAAATTCTAAAGTTAATAAATTTACTTGTACATTCATAATTGGCATATCAACGGCATTTGCTATTTCATCAATATGTTTAGGTGAAAAAGATAGATATTCAAAGATTCTTTCTTCTTCAGAATTATTGAATGTCAAAGTTTTCTTCGTGTTATTATTAGTTACTTGTAAGAAACCAATATGCTTCAATATTTGCTCTACACTTAATGCCGGGATTGCCATTTCCTTCTCAATAAGGGTATTGGTACCTTTACTTTTAGATTCAAATATACTCCCTGGAACTGCAAATAAATCTCTGTTCTGTTCTACTGCAAACTTAGCTGTCCAAAGTGAACCACCCTTCGCATCACTTTCTATAACTATCGTTGCTTTCGAAATACCACTTATTATTCGATTTCTACTAATAAAATAAGGGGGGAGAGCATTAACTCCAAAAGGATATGAGCTAATTATACAACCGCCTTGTTCAACTATCTTTTTAGATAATTTCTTGGATCTATCAGTACTGATTTTATCTATTCCTGAGGCAATTACCGCATAAGTTGTACCATTGTTTTGTAAAGTCCTATCGTGAGCATAAGAATCTATTCCATAAGCTAACCCACTTGTAATAATTACTCTGTTTTCAACTAATTGGTTAACGAATTTTTCGACTACAAGCCTTCCATAATTTGTTGCCTTCCTTGTACCAACTATTGATACACTAACGTTCTCAGCATCATATAGCTTGCCTTTGCAGTAAAGAATCGGTGGAGGGTCTGATATATTCTTTAATAATGCTGGATATTTATCATCTTGAATTGATATTATCTCGGAATCATTTTTATCTGCTAATTCAAGTTGAAGATCAGCTTTATCTAAGTATTCGTTATTTGAATCAAATAGAGATACTTTTTCAAACTTTTCTTTGAATGATTTACCAATCTTCGAATTAACAATATGTTTAATAGATTCAAAATTTTTTATATAAAATAATAATTCTTTATTGTTAATCTCTTTCGCTAAACTTAATGCTATTATTTCCTTCTTATCCATTTTATAAATTAACTATAAATTGAAAAAAAAACTAGGGTGTGTATAAATAGCATATAAATAATTCAATTATTTTTCTAAATTCAGTTTATTAAATTCCCATAAAAAAGAATATCAACAGAATGACAACAAAATTTCAAAAATACTTATCGGAAATCGTATATGGTGGAATAGATGGTAGCGTGACTACATTTGCGGTTGTTGCTGGTGCCGTAGGAGCAGATTTGGGCTCGTCTGTTATACTTATTTTAGGATTTGCAAATTTAGTGGCTGATGGGTTTTCTATGGCGGTTGGTGCATATCTCTCGTCAAAGGCCACTCACGAAAAATTTCACAAAATTGAAGAGATGGTAGAAAATAGCTATGAATCACATAGAAACAATGATAGAAATAAAATAGAAGAAATATATAAATCTAAAGGACTAACAGGAGATTTGTTAGAAAAGATTACTATTGAAACAGTTTCAAATAAAAAACTTTATATTGACTTTAAAATGAAAGAAGTTAATGAAATGATTCATCCGGAACTTACTTCATTTAATATTGCTATAGCTACATTTATTTCATTTTTCATAGTTGGCCTAATTCCACTTTCATTTTATATTTATGAATTCATAGTGGATATAAAATCAAACGATAATTCATTCCTTATTTCATGTATTTTTACATCTATAGCTTTTATGCTTATTGGATATTTCAAAAGCTATATTACTAATAGAAACAAAATTAAATCAATACTCGAAACATTATCATTAGGGGCTATTGCTGCAAGTTTATCTTATATACTAGGTAGTTTCCTTGAGGGCATGATTATTTAATAGCTTCTTCTAGACCTTCAATCATTCCTTTCTTCTGATCTAAGAAATCTTTAGATTTTATATATTTCAGATATATTGTTACTCTTCTATTCTCATTAGCAAAAGGATTGTCTTTATTTACTAATTCTTTGTCTGCGTATCCAGCAACTACGCTTATTTGACCATTCCAAAGACCTTTAGATTCCATATATTTACGAGTAGAATTAGCTCTGTCTGATGATAAATCCCAGTTACTATAATCTTTGGAATTTCCATATTTACGGCTGTCTGTATGTCCTTGAATCTCTACTGAATTAGGTAGTTTACCGATTTCTTTTGCTAATAGTGCAATTATTTTCTCGCCTTTTGGATTAATTTTAGAACTACCCACTTCGAAAAATAGATTTTCATTGTTTTCAACTAATTCAATTTTGAGACCATCTTCAGTAAAAGTAAATTTGACAGATTCAGAGAAATCTGATAACCCAGAAGTTGAATTAATCAAACCTTCTATAAAGTCTTGTAGTTCCTCAGCGGATGATTTTAAATTTTCAGCAGCTTCAATGCTGTCTCTTATAGACTCGTTCATCAATTGTTTTAAAGATTGAGAGTCGCTATCTATATCATTATCTTCTATATTCCCACCGCCATCTCCAATCATTTCGCCTAAAACACTACCTGGAATTGGTTTTAGCCCAGATTCTGTAGCTACAGCTCTTTTACCAGTTACGAAGCTAAAAGCTCCAGGGTCATCGAAATATGCTTGAATTTGATCTTGAGTTTCTTCACTAGCTGATAGAATCCATAATACAATAAATAATGCCATCATAGCCGTAACGAAATCAGCATAAGCTACTTTCCAAGCTCCACCATGATGTCCACCGGCAACTTTATTAATTTTCTTTATTATTATGGGTTGTTTTTCTTCTTCTTCAGCCATTATCTTTTCAATGCTCCCTCAGCTTCTTCAAATGTAGGTCTCATATTAGGTTCAATTACTCTTCTACCATATTCAATCGCTACTGTAGCAGGTAAACCTTTAGAGAAAGCTAGAAGTGAAACTTTGATACAACTCATATACGAACTTTCACTTTCTATCATTAAACCTATATTTCTTGCTAATGGGCCAGCGATACCATAAGATAATAATACCCCTAAGAACGTACCAACTAAGGCAGCCGCTACGTGTGCACCTACTGTCTCTGCACCCTCACTAACTGAACCCATCGTTATAATTACACCAAGTACAGCAGCAACGATACCAATCGCAGGGAAGGCATCAGATACTGTATTTAGGGCATGAGCTACTTCATGTTCTTCTTTGTGTAATGCTTCCAAATCTATATCCATCAATTCTTCCAAATCGTATGGAGGAATACCACCACTCAAAAGTACTTTTAATGTATCACAAAGAAAGACTTCAGCATGATGATTAGCTAAAAATGTTGGATACTTAGAAAAAATTGAACTACTCTTTGGCTCTTCAACATGCTTTTCTAAAGCAATTAAGCCTTCTTTTTTTGCAAATTGGAATGTCTCATAAAGTAATTGGATTAAATCTAAAAATGCTTCTTTACTTACGTCAGGACCTTTCATCGTTTTCATTACACCAGCAAAAACCCCTTTTACTATATGCATTGGGTTTGCTACAAGCATAGAACCTAACGCAACCCCACCAATGATTATAAACTCACTGGGCTGTACAAGGACTAATAGATTACCACCATGCATCATATAACCACCGAGCATGGATGCCATAACTAACACTAATCCAATAATTACATACATTATTTACCTGTCTTGATTTTTATTTTTTCGTCAAAATTGAATCTTCCTGATTCTAATTCTAATGCTTTCTTATACATTTCTTTGGCTTTTTCTAATTCATCTGTATCTATATAGATGTCACCTAAATGTTCATAAACTTCAGCAGAAACGTTCCCTATTTCTATAGCTTTTAGTATATTTTCCTTTGCTTCTTTAATATCACCTAGTTTATATTTAATCCACCCATAAGTATCGAGAAATGCTGAATTATTTGGTGAGTCTTTTAAAGTTTTCAAACTCATGTTTAAAGCTTTATCTAATTCCTTCCCATACTTAGAAAGTGTATATGCGTAATTATTGAGCAAATATGTATTATTACTATCTAAATTATAATGCAATTCGTAATAGTAAAGTGCTGAATCTAGATTACCTTGAGCATCAAAAGTTTCACCTATCATTGTCAAAGTCACGAAATTATTATAAGCACTGTCTTTTTCAAGTATAATCTTATAATTCTCAATTGTTTTGTCATACTGCTTTTGCATAAAATAGTTCATACCTGTAAGTGTATAATAATACAACTCTTGTTTCAAACTATCTGGATTCAAAGCTGAGAGTATTTCTAATGAACGTTCATATTCTTTATCAAAATAATATACTTCAGCTACACCTACTCTTAAATCGGAATTCTCATCAACAATCTTTAGTAATCTATTGAAAAAAGTGTCTCTTTTAGGATAATTTCCAAAATTAGATGCTAAAAGACCAGCATAATACATTAATTCTGAATTGAAAAGCAATGTTCCATTTATTCTAGAAAGGAATTTATTAACTAATAAAGTATCAACTATGTTATTCTGCATAATTGATGATGAAAGTAATATATAGTAGGTTTCTTGCTCTTGACCAAAATACAATGTATCTATATCATCCATGAAATTAATAGCTTCTTCTATTTGATTGTTTTCCAGGTATATTTGAAAAATTTCTCTAGAGATTTGAGTATTGAAGGGTTGCTTTTTTAATTCAGCTTTTAGATTTTCTACAAGACTCTCTAATCTGCCTAATTTTTTGAAAAGAACTATTTTCCTCTCATTTATCAGATCTTTGTAGTTTGGTGAGTCAATTGAATCATAGATTCTAAGGGCTTCCTCAGGGTTTTCATTCTCTATGATTAATGCTTTAGTTAGTAATCTATCAGTTGTTTCTTCTATATCTAACGCTTGGCGGTTTGTGATTTTTGCTTTTTCTATATCACTTCTATATAAGAATATTTCAGTTAATAAATCATATGCCTGGACAAACTTAGGATTGAGCTTTGTTGCTTTATATAAATGTTCTTTAGCGTTTTCTATTTTTCTAATTTCTAAATATGATTTAGCAATAGCAAATTCGATAGCCGCAGAACTATCATATTTAAGTGCTTCTTGGAATTCTAATATAGAGGCAGCATACTCTTTTTGCTGTTGTTTTAGTGAACCTGCAATCAAATATGAACGAGCTTGACTCTCAAAGTAGCTCGTGTCAAATTTAGTGACATTGTTCATATCACTTATAACTAATTGATTATACTTCGTTTGGTTCGAGTTAAATCCGCTGCTACAAGCGGATAAAGTTATAATTAGTATTGATAATATTAGACGCATAAACCCTGAAAAAATAATAAAAAAAAACCTCTCAAATTGAGAGGCTTTAAATTAAGAATTTTTTAGCTCTTTCATCATTGCATTGTAACCTTTTTTATCTAAAGTTTTCAATGCTTTCGCTGTTGCCTTTACAGTTACCCATTTATTTTCTTCAGGTATCCATATTCTTTTCTTTTGCAAGTTCGGCATAAATCTTCTTCTAGTCTTATTATGTGCGTGAGATACGTTGTTCCCACTCATTGGCCCTTTGCCTGTTAGCTCACATATATTAGCCATTTTCCCACCTATTTTGAGTTTTGTTTTATCAAAGACTACAAATATATTAATAAAATTCTTTTAATACAATTAATTATACTTGAGGGTCTTACAATTTATCCTTAGTTTGGCTTTATGTTTAAAACAAAAGATATAATTTCTAAAATTACAATTCTAATTGGAATACTAGCAATTTCCTATTCATTTTTCGTTTATACTACTTATGAAGATATATTTGAATCTAGTGAAGTTGTTGAAGGTAAAGTAATTGACTATCATAAAAATGGAGCGGGTCTTAATGTTCCGATTATAACTTATATAGTTGGTAAAGATACTTTTGAATTAGATAGTAAAACTGAGATTGGCACATATCCGAAAGAAAATAGAGTCCATATTGAGTATAATATTAATAATCCTAAAGAAGCTGTATTATACGAAAGCTATAAAAAATATGGAATACCAATATCAATAGCTACTATTGGAATTATGATTCTTCTTTTTGGACTTATAATGCTTTACTTTTCTTGGAAGAAACGAGTTTAGTATATTCATCAATCATTATTTTCACATTTGATTTCCACGTATGATTATCCTCGATGAACTTTCTTGCTTTCTTCCCAAGTTCAACTCTAAGATCATCATCATCGAATAGTTTACTTATTTCATGTGAATATTCCTCAATCGAATTAGCTCTGATTAAACCTTGTGATTCATCAGCATCTATTCCCTCAGCTGACACGTCTGTAGCTACTACTGGTAAACCCATTGACAATGCTTCCAATATTTTGATTCTAATCCCTCCACCAACAAACAAAGGGGCAATGTAAACTTGAGTTGAATTAAAATAGGGCTGTACTTTATCGACATAACCCAATTTATTAACGCCCAGTTCAGCGTAATTATCAAATATAGCGGGTGGATTTTTGCCGATAATTTTTAAAGTTACATTAGGATATTTAGAATTTAAAATTGGTAGTACATTATCCAAAAACCACTGCACGGCATTTACATTATGAAACCAATTAAAAGTAGTTGCTATAACCAAAGAGAATGGCTCTTTGAAAACCGAGAAATTTGGTTTCCAATCTTCAATATCAACTCCAGCACTTGCTATAACGACATTTGCTTTTGGTGATATTTCTAGGGCTCTACTTTTGTCTTCCTTTGTTATAGCAAATGATACATCAGAATCAGAAATAAACTTTGCTTCTAGTTTTTTTAATAATCTATATTGTTGTCCAATAAATACTCTTTTGGGATTAAATTTGCCTAATCCTTCGAAGAATCTTTTCCAGATCAAATACTCAATATTATGAAGTCTTAACCCAATGGGGATTCTATATTTTTCTGATAATTCTAATGCAACTCGAGCCATATTACTATGATCAGCATGTATTACATCAATTAAGCTCATATCAACTAAAGATTCAATCTTATTAATTAAATCGGATGTGTATTGTTTTTCAATATAGAGTGATTTATTTTTGAGGAAGTAACTAAAAACACGGAATTTAGTGTTCTTGGTATCCATCTCTATGATACTAATATTACCTTTCTTCTTATACTTTTCTATATCAATATGCTTGATTGGGAATCTAGACATACATATCATTTCAACATAATTTCCTTGCTCAAGAAATTGATAATATATATTGGCAATACCAATTCTTCCACCGTCATCTGGTGGGAAAGGGAATTGTGGTGTTAGCTGAAGTATTTTCATTTGAATAAGTTTTTAAGATATGAGAAAAAACCTTTGTAATACTCATTTTTACCGATTACTCTCTCAAAATCTTTACTAGGAACTGGCTCTCTTTCATCTCTCCAAGTCTTGATAACTGTCACTACTGATTGAAAAAGATATTCTACAAAAAAAGAAAACTTTACTCTTTGTCCTAAGCCGACTAGTAATTGTCCAAAATAGCATATTACTAGATTAAATAATCTAGAAATAGGATAGTACTTTACTATAATTCTAAGATTCTGATTAGAAATATTTAGCCATCTTTCATTTCTATTTCTATCATTATCACTAGAATAATGTAAAGTTCTAATTTGTGGGAAGTGCTTAATTGTTAAGTCGTTTTTTAATGCTCTTATGCTAAGATCTAATTCTTCCATACCGAATTCCCAATAATACCCAACTTTGTTAAATACAGATTTCCTAATTGCACTTCCGGGACCTGAAAAACTTTTGACTAGATAACCATCGATGTCGTTACCATTCTTTCTGTCTAATGTTGAAAGTTCAACTTCAGTATAGTCCTTTTTAACTAGAGTCTCAGTTGTTGAAATAATGTCTAAATTAGGTTGGGAATTGAAAATAGATATAATCTTTTTAAATGTGTCTGTTTTTTCTGGATGAGAGTCACTATCTGTTCTCCAAATAATTTCGCCAGTCGCTTGACTTATTCCTATATTCTGTGCGAGTATATTTATATTGATGGGTAAATATGTATAAATTACTTGTGGGAATTCATTAAATATCATTTCCTTAGTTCCGTCATCCGAAGCATTATCTATTATAATAACTTCAAAGTTATCATAATCTTGACTATAAAAACCATTTAAAGAAATCCTCAAATCATCTTTACGGTTTTTTGTACATATTATAACGCTAATTCTCATACTGAAAAGTTATTTTGATATATTATACTAATGAATAGTGCAAAATATTAATAAAAAATGTCTTAATTAAATAATTGAATGTTTTATAAAAATTCGAGTAAAGAAGATCAAAGGATAAAGAAGCCGTATATTCCTCTATTCTTATTGGTAACAATAATAGTTGGTGGGACAATTGGGTATGATATAATATGGACTGAAACAGATTCTAATATTATAGATGCGCTATATATGACTATTATCACTATTACCACAGTAGGATATGCAGAAGTATTTCCTTTGGATACTACTGGAAGAATATTCACAATGATAATCGGTGTATTAGGCATTGGTAGTTTATTCTATCTACTCAGTATTTTTATGGAAAATTTATTTACGTATCAATTATTAAATATAAGAGGGAAGAAAAAAGTGCAAAAAAGACTTGACAAATTATCAAACCATATAATAGTAGTTGGTTATGGAAGAGTGGGGGAGTTAGCTACTAAGGAATTGATTGATAGAGATATCGAATTTGTTATAATAGACAAAGAAATACCAGATGAATTAAAAAGTCTAAGCAATGTTATCTCAATTGAAGGAGATGCAACTGACGATGCAATTCTTTCAATTGCAAATATAGAAGAAGCAAAATCGCTTGTAGTAGCAACAGCAGATGCTTCTACTAATCTTTTTATAGTACTCAGTGCAAGAGAGCTAAACGAGAAATTATTCATTATTTCCCGTTCGGATAACACATTGTTAGAGAAGAAGTTATTAAGAGCGGGTGCAGATAGAACTCTTAATCCCTATTCTGCTGGAGGGCAAAAAATGGCAAATATAGCGATTGACCCACAAATTATGGATTTCATAGATTCAAATCTTGGTACAAAAGATGGAGACTTTTTAAAAATTGAGCAATTCGAACTATCTGAAAATAACGATTGGCACGGTAAGACACTTAAAGAATTGGATATAAGGCAGAAGTCGGGAGTTACTATAATAGGTGTAATCCGAGACAATGACACAAATTTAAATCCTTTTGGTGAATTCGAATTAAAATCAAAAGATCAATTAGTTGCAATAGGTACCAAAGAACAATTAATGAAATTCAATAGTCTTTGTAACCACTAATTAATTAAAAATCAAGTGATTCATTCAATTCTAACCAATGATTTATAGTTACATCAGCACTGGAAATTTCTGGATTTTTTCGATCGAACTCAGAGTCAACCCCAGTAAACATAACTGAAATCATTCCTGTATTATTAGCACCAACTACATCAGTTCTTTCAATATCACCAATATGCATTGCTTGTGCTGGTTCTGTTTTCAATTCATGCAAGATTGTATGAAATGCCCTCTCATGTGGTTTACTTACCCCAGTCTCATTGCTAAAACTAAATGATGAGAAGTAGTCTATAATATCGTTATCGGCCATTAGTTTTCTTAGGTGAGTACCAGGTGAATAACCTGTATCAGAAATTAATCCTAGTTTATACTTTTCAGCTAGTTTTGGTAACATTTCTTTAACGCCATCTATAAGAATAGGTGGATACTCGAATAAGCTATCTTCATAAGATGTTACTATTCTGTTAAATGCACTTTTCTCATTTGGTAAATTAAGGTGTGAGAATATAACTTGCACTAACTCCGAGCTTTCAGGAGTACGAAGTTTATTTATCCAATGATCTTCGAAATATAACCAGCTCTCGCTTATTGCTTTATCCAAATCTGATTCTAGTATATTTAAACCAAGCTTAGTAGTCTCTTCAAGAAATATATTATTCCTGTACTTATATCTTCCTTCGTGATTTACTGAATCGAATAATGTATTCCAAAAATCAATTGTGATTACTTTTAAATCTTTCATTTTTCTTTCTTGTTATTATTATTGAATGTAAATGCTGACGAACAAAGATGATTTATAACGCATTTACCACATAATGGTTTTTTTGCATCACATATTTTCCGACCATGTTGTATCATATAATGAGTGAACATAACCCAGTCTGTTTCTGGAATTAGTTCCATCAATTCAAATTCTATTTTTACTGCGTTTTTAGTTGTCACAAATCCCAATCTATTAGATAATCTAGTAACGTGCGTATCAACTACAATACCATCAATCCCAAAGCAATGACCTAGTACTACATTTGCAGTTTTACGACCTACTCCGTCTAAACTAAGCAATTCTTCCATTGTTCCAGGTACTTCACAGTTAAATTCTTCAACTAGTCTTTTAGCAGCACCTTTTATATTTTTCGCTTTATTTTTATAAAAACCAGTTGAGAAAATGTCCTGTTCCAAATTCTCAATTGGAATCAATACGTAATCTTCGGGTGTTTTATACTTTTTAAATAGGGATTCTGTAACTATATTTACCCTTGCGTCAGTACATTGAGCACTTAGTATAGTTGCTATTAATAATTCAAATGGATTTGAATAGTTTAGAGCTATCCTTGCATCAAGATGTTCTAATTTTAGAATATCAAGAATTGTATCCATTCTTTCTCTTTGTGCTTTTTTGCTTTTGCCAAATTTCATTCATTTACCGTATTGCAAATTGAATCTGGAGTATCACGATAATAAACATAAGTTTTATATTCTGTTTCTACTATATTCAATTCTCTTTTTTCAAACTCTTCAAACATCTTGCTATCTTCACTATAATTTACATTCTCATCAAATAGTATTAACTCATTACTAAGGGAAGAATTAATGAAGAAAGTGCCACCGATTACACAATCTGAAATTTCAATCAATTTGCTAGTATCCTTTTTATCAGGAACTTTACTATAACCAACTATTTCTACTCCACCATGAAGCAAATCTATATTATTGTTTTTCAATAGTTCAAATCTACTCGAAAGATGATTGATTTTATATTCATCATCTGAGTCAAGAAAAGTGATATAATTTCCTTTTGCTTTTCTTATCCCAAGGTTTCTAGCTCTAGCTACACCACTATTTAATTCCGTTTTGAAGTATCTGAGACGTTTATCGACAAGAAATGGTTTGATAAAACTTTTGGTTTCATCTGTACTAAAGTCATCTACTATTATTAATTCCCAATTATTAGAATCTTGATTTAATACTGATCTAATTGCTCTTGAAATTAATTTTTGTCTATTATATACAGCTATTACTATAGAAAAAAATGGTTTCATATATAATTCGTTATAACTTTAGTAAATTTGTTTTTATTTCAATTACAATATAAAAAATATGGATTTAATACAGTTTTGGACAATACTATCAGCTAATGGATTAGTACTAGATCAAAAACAAAGAGAAAGAATAGAGAGGTATGCCAATGAATTATTACATTGGAACTCTAAAGTAAATCTAATTTCAAGAAAAGATGAAGAAATGATTTTAGAATCTCATATTCTTCATTCTCTATCTATACTTAGATTTATTAATCTAGACGGGAAGTATGAATGTATGGATTTAGGTTCGGGTGGTGGATTACCAGGTATTCCACTTGCTATTGCTTCTCCTAAAATAAATATGCTTCTACTTGATTCTATCAAAAAGAAAATGAAAGTGACAGAGATGTTAGCTCAGCATACTCAACTTAGAAATATCAAATCCAAAGCTGAAAGAGTTGAAGTTTTAGCTGCTCAAAAAGAGTACCATAAAAAGTTTGATTTCATTTTTGCAAGAGGAGTAGCTAGACTAAACCTAATACAATCATGGGTTTCTCCAATTCTAAAAGATGGTGGAAAAATTGTACTACTTAAGGGAGGTGATTTGACTGATGAAATCAACGAAGCACAAAAACATAACAAGGCATTGAAAGTAGAAATGCAAGATTTAGATTTGATTGCATTTGACCATTTTAAAAAATTACAAAAGAAGATATTAATCTGTAGTTTTGATAACAAATAATGTTTAGAATCGTAACATACACAATGCGATTAATAACATTCATATTATTATCAATCCTATTCATCTTACCACTTCATTCTGCCGAAAAAATAAAAATAGGTAGAGTGAAATATTCTGGTGGTGGAGATTGGTATAATGACCCAACAAGTGAGGTAAACTTACTTTCTTTTGTAAAAAGCAATACTAATGCTCTTGCTGAGCCAGTATATGAATATGTTGATTTGAAATCAGATAATCTGTTTGATTATCCTATTTTGTTTTTAACTGGGCACGGTAATGTGAATTTCTCTGGAAAAGAGGCTGGAAATTTAAAATTATATTTAGAAAACGGTGGTTTCCTATATATTGATGATGACTATGGTCTCGATCCATTTATCAGAAAAGAGATGAAGAAGGTTTTTTCAGATAAAGACTTTTTAGAGATTCCTTTTTCACACCCTATTTATACTATACAGTATGATTTTTCTTCTGGTCCACCCAAAATACATGAACATGATGATAAGAAGCCACAATCTTTCGGTATATTTATAGATGAGAGATTAGCTGTTTTTTATACTGTCGAAAGTAATCCAAGTGACGGTTGGGCTGACCCCGATTCTCATAATGACTCTCCTGAATTGAGGGAATTATCATTGAAATTTGGTACAAATATTATAATATGGGCTTTGATGAATTAGAATGATGAACTCAGAAGTAAAATACAACTCACTAATCCAAAGACTAAAAGACACTTATAATAAGCAGAGTATGCTTGATTTAGTGATGTATTTAGTAGGTGGAATTAGTGTTATTTCTCTGATTTTCGTACTGTTTTCTGTAATCGAATTTTTCGCAAATGGCTCAATTGAATTTAGAACAGATTTGTTTTACATTTTCCTTGCATTATCAGTAACCACATTAGTTACCTCTTTTCTATTATATAAAAGAAAATACAGAAGCAAAGAAAAAGATTACATATTATCTACATCTAATAAAGTTGGAAATTACTTCCCACAGATTAGAGATAAACTCACAAATGCACTTCAAATCTACAACCAAGTAAATACAAGTCATGGAATATCTATTGATTTAGCTAACTATGAATTAGAATCAATCTCAACAAAAACGCAAGATTATAATTTCAACGATGTTATAGATAGAAAAAGATTTAATAAGTTTATACTACTGTTTCTATCAATAACATTTTTAGGATTAATTCTAACTTCAATTCCTGGAGTTCTTCTGAACCCAGCAGCAAATAGAATAATTAATTATGATAAATCATTTATTCCGGCTGCACCATTTGATATAATTTTAAAAAACAAAAGTAGTAACGTTTTAAGAGGGGAAGACATTGAAATTGTTATATCTTCTTCTGGCAATAGCCCTGATAAACTTACATTATTTATCAAAGAAGATAATCAAGATGAATATGATGAATTATTGATTGACAAGAACTCAGATAAGGAATATGTTTATAAACTATCTTCAATCAAGAATTCTGTATCCTATTACGCTAGTACTCAATGGTATAATTCATCTATCCAAACTGAGATTGGTAAAGTGTCTGTGAGTGAGAGACCAGTAGTTAAAAGAATGACAGGTAAAGTGAATTATCCTGCTTATACTGGCGAAAAACCGATAGATTTTGATATTAATACCGCCGATATAGTTGCTATTAATGGAAGTAGGTTAACGTTTAATCTTGAAGCTAATAAGAATATCAAAAAGGCACTAATGATATTCAATTCTGAATCATCTATTACAGATTCTAATGGTATTGTAAATGAGACAATTAGTAAATCTGATACAATTACATTATCGGTAAATAAAAATAAAGCAAATCTAAGTTATAATATAAGAAAATCTGGATATTATTTTTTCAAACTATATGATAACAATGGGATTGATAATGAAAATCCAATAAAGTATAGTATAATAGCTACTACAGATAATAGTCCTAGTATTACTCTTATAAATCCGACAGAGAACGTCCAACTATCTGAGAACGCAATGATCCAGATAGATACTGAGATTATGGATGATTTTGGATTTACAAATCTTAAATTAAATTACAGATTGGTAAAATCAATTTATGTAGCCCCTTCAAAAGATTATAAATCGGTCAATATAAATATAAAGAAGAATGAGAAATATCAGCAAGCTTCATATATTTGGGATTTGAATTCAATGGGGATTTCACCTGAAGATGAGTATGAATTCTATCTAGAGGTTTTTGATAATGATATAGTAAATGGTCCGAAATCAGCTAAAACTCGAATATTATCAGTAAGACTACCATCACTCGAAGAAGTAATTGCTTCATCTGAGCAAGCTCAGAAAGAGATAGAAAAGGATTTATCTGAAGTATTGAAAGATGCACAAGAACTAAAGAAGAATATGGAAGAGCTGAAACAAGACTTGAGAAAAGACTTTAAAAAGAAAGAGATGAATTACGAGCAGAAGAAAAAAGCAGAAGATATAGCAGATAAGCAAAAACAGATTTCTGAGAATGTAAAAGATTTACAGGAAAAGATAAATGAAACAGCTAAGGAAATGCACGAAAACAAAGTCCTTTCTCCAGAAACTCTTGAAAAATTCATGAAGTTGCAAGAATTACTGAAGCAAGTAGATATACCTGAACTCAAAAAAATGCAAGAGAAAATGAACAAAGAGTTAAAGGATATGACTCCTCAAGAAATGCAAAAAGCGCTTGAAGATATGAAGTTCGATGAAGAGCAATTCCAGAAAAGCATAGAACGATCTATGAAAATGTTGGAAAGAATGAAAGCAGAACAGAAGACTGATGCTATCAAAAAAATGGGTGAGAAGCTCGAAAAAGACTTAGATAAATTGATGAAAGAAACAGAGAAATCTGATTCTAAAGATAGTAAAGAAAACGAAAAATTAGCAAAAGATCAAGATAAACTGAATAATGATTTGGATAAGTTAGATAATCAGATGAAAGATCTTGAAGATATGTTATCTAAACAAGAGGACATGCCTATGGATAAACTCGATGAAGCTAACAAAGAATTGAATAAAGAAGAAACTTCAGAGCAAATGGAGCAATCGGAACAGAATCTTAAAAAAGGTCAGAAAGAAGAAGCTCAGAAGAATCAGCAGAAAGCTAAACAGAACATGAAGAAATTTAATAAAAAAATGTCTGAGCTTAAACAAGAAATGGAGAATAAAGTATCTAGAGAAACTCTGAATACTATGAAAAAAGCTGTTCAAGATATGCTCCAGATATCTAAAGAACAAGAGCAATTGAAGAATCAAACAAATGCCTCTAATTTTAATTCGCCACAATTGCCAGAGATAAATAATAAACAAAATAATTTGAGTGAATCTCTACAAAGAGTAGCAAATAGTTTAACACAATTATCTGAAAAATCATTTGCTGTTACACCAGAAATGGGAAAAGATATTGGAAAGGCAATGCAAGAAATGAATAATGCCATGAGTGAACTTGCCGAAAGACGATCTTCTCAAGCTGGAAAAGCACAACAGCAATCTATGGCAAAGATGAATAGTGCTGTAAGCCAAATGCAGGGCATGTTGGGTCAGATGCAAGGTCAAGGCAAGGGAAAAGGACAAGGGAAAGGTCAAGAAGGTTCAGGGGGCAATTCTCCAGGCATGAGTAATACTCCTGGTGGAATGGGATTCTCTCAACAATTACAACAAGCTGCTGCACAACAACAGATGATAAATAATTCGCTTCAACAGATGATGCAACAAGGTCAGCAAGAAGGTAAAGAGGGGCAAGGTGGTAAAGGTGGTAAATCCGAAATGCAAAAGCAATCAGAATATGGCCGTTTGAAAAATGAGCAAGGTAATGCTAAAAAATCAATTGAAGAGTTAGCCGAAGAACAAAAGAAATTCCAAAAACAAGGTGGAAAAAAGAATATTGATTTGGAAGAAATTGCTAAAGAAATGAAAGAAGTAATGTCGGATATGGAATCAGGAAATATAACTCAAGCAACTATAGAGAGACAAGAAAAAATATTATCTAAATTATTAGACGCTAATCGTTCAGAAAATGAACGTGATTTTGAGAAGAAAAGAGAAGCTAAGTCAGGTAAACAATACTCACAAAACAGTCCAGAAGCTCTGAAGCTAAAAGAATATTTGAATAAAGTATCAGAAGATAAACTAAAAGAATCCTTGAAGCTAGGATATACCAAAGATATGGAAGAGTTGATTAAAAGGTATTTTGAAGAGTTAAAACATAAATCAAATTAATAGACTTTTTGCTCTTCGATATATGATTTGACTTTAGGATTTAGAAATTCTATACTAGTAGCTCTATTTACTATTTTCTCCCTTATTTCTGATGCAGATACCTCGATGAAAGGCATTTCCATGTAAGTTGCTTTCTTGTAACTTTCGAAATCATAAGTTGGTATCTTATATCCCTTTCTTAAAGCAACATATAATTCTGCATTATCTAATATATATTGCCAATTCTTCCAATTGTGAAAATTCTCGGCTTGGTCACCACCAACTAATAAGCAAAGGTTATCTTCAGGATAGAGCTTTTTAAAATAATCGATAGTTTGATAAGTGTATGAAATACCACTATTCTCCAATTCAAATTCGGACACTTCAAATAAAGAATTATTCTCAATAGCTAATTTTACCATTTCTAATCTGTGATTATTAGGAGCTATACTCTCATTTGATTTAAAAGGGGAGACGTTGCAAGGAACAAATATAACTTTATCGCCATTGTAATGATCTAAAAAGTAATTTGCAACTGAAGTATGTGCTTCGTGTATAGGGTTAAAACTACCACCCAGTAATCCGATTTTTTTAATCATATTATAAAAAAAGGAAGTCAGGTACTTTGAATAACTAACTTCCTTAACTCTTTAATTATCAATTTAAATAATTTCTAGCTTTCAAAAATTAATGTGTCGGCAGTTGCTCTTTTAGCATGTGCAATATTTGGAGCTTGGAAAATTCTTGTTGCTTTTACTCTTGCTTCAAAATCGCCACGGAATTTATTTACAAATCCTCTTACAGCCCAAGCTGCAGCATCACCTAATGCACAAATAGTATTTCCTTCGATATTATTACATACCGAAACTAATAAATCTAAGTCTTTTGTAGTACCATCACCAGCATAAATACGTTTTAAAGTATTTTCTAACCAACCACAACCTTCACGGCAAGGAGTACACTGACCACATGACTCATGATGATAGAAGTGAGCTATACGTAATGTAACTTTCAATAAATCAGTATCTTCATCCATAACCATAACTCCACCTGTTCCGATGTGAGTACCTATCTTTTTCAGGGATTCTTCATCCATTGGAACATCAATTTCATCAGCAGAAAGTACCGGCATTGATGATCCACCCGGGATTACTGCTTTAATATTTTTACCACCAGGAACACCACCACAAACATCATAAATTAGACTTCTTAGAGTAATACCAGTTTCTAACTCATAAACACCGGGTTTATTTACGTGTCCACTAACGCCATATAGTAATGTTCCAGCATGACCTGGAGCTCCAAGAGCAGCATAGTTCTCAGGACCAATCTCAAATATTTTTGGTATAGTTGCAATAGTTTCTACATTATTAACAGTAGTAGGCATACCCCATAGCCCTACTTGAGCAGGGAATGGAGGTTTGAATCGAGGATAACCCCTTCCGCCTTCTAATGAGTTCATTAGAGCTGTCTCTTCACCGCAAATATATGCACCAGCACCGCTATGTACATAAACGTCCATAACGAAATCTGTACCAAACTTTTCTTTCATTTTCTCGCCAAAGTAACCAGCTTCATAAGCTTCATCTACTGCGGCTTGCATCAATTTATTCCAAAGATAATATTCACCACGAATATAGATATAAGCGGCTTTCAAATTCATAGCTTTACCAGCTATCAATATACCTTCAAGTAATAGATGTGGATTAAATTCAAATATTCGTCTATCCTTGAATGAACCGGGTTCTGCTTCGTCACCATTTACAGCTAGATAATTCGGCTTATCTATACCATCAGGCATAAATGACCATTTTAATCCAGTAGGGAAACAAGCACCACCACGTCCACGAAGATTAGATTTCTTTACGATATCTACAATTTCAGTTTTCTCCATTTTGAGTGCTTTTCGGGCTTGTTGGTATCCACCATTTTGCTCGAAAACTTCAATTTTATGAAGATCTTTTATTTCTGGTAACAATAGTTTTGGGTTCTTTTCCATCATTTTTCAGATTATGTTATTATTCAGTTGTCAATATAATACTTATTGCTTTAAACTCGAAATCTTATGAGAATGAAATTAAACTTTCTTTCAATTGTTCAATTTTTTCAGACATGTCACTTAATTTTTTTCTTTCCATTTCTACCACACTTGCTGGTGCATTATCGACGAAACTAGCATTGGATAGTTTTTTATTTATGCCAAATACTTGACCCTCTAATCTTTTTATTTCCCCAGAAAGTCTCTCTTTTTCTTGTTCGACATCCACAACTTCGCCAACATATAAGTTAATTTCTGCGAAGTTTGTAACTCCCTTTACTGAAATTCCTTCCGAAGTATTATTGAGAATAATTTCGGTAGATTTTGTAAGCTCTTTTAGAAGATTGAGGTTGTCTTCAATAAGTTGTGTTATCTTTTCGTTACTTGTTATTCCTAACTTCAATCTTTGCTCAGCAGAAACACTAGGGGTACTAGATTTGAGACTTCTAGTCGTCTCTACTAAAGTCATCAATTTATCGAAATCATATATTACTGATTTTGATATAACTGAATCATCAGATTTAATTAATTGCTGAGTTGAAATACTTTCATTCTCAGCTTTCTTATTAAGTAAATGCCATAACTCTTCAGTTATAAATGGCATTACTGGATGTAATAATTTTAGAACTTCATTAAATATATTTATTGCAAAAGCTAACTTTTTCTTATTTAGTTCATCTGTATTAGAATAAGATTCTATCTTTAGAGATTCTATATACCAGCCACAGTAATCAGACCAGATAAAATCATATAGAGTTTTCGAGTATTCCGTCACTTTGAAATTGTTAAGACAATCATCAATTTTGCTAATAGTTTCATGAAGTTTAGATTGTATCCATTTATCGGAAAGTGATAATTCACTTTCCAAAGGCATTTCATTTGTTTCACCAAATTGCTCAACTTTCATATTAAGGAAACGACCTGCATTCCATAATTTATTCGCAAAATTACGACCTACTTCCATTGATGGAATGTCTTGAGCTTCCAAATCCACTTCCATTCTTACATCTTGTCCTAATGGAGCTAGGTAAAGTATAGTAAAACGAACTGCATCAGCTCCGTATTTATCCATCACATTCAGTGGGTCAGGTGAATTACCAAGTGATTTAGATAATTTTCTACCTTGACCATCTCTTATTAAACTAGTGAAATATACATTTTTAAATGGAATCTCATCTTTTACATTTTTAGAAGCCATTACCATTCTGGCAACCCAGAAAAATATAATGTCTGGTCCAGTTACTAATAAATCAGTGGGGGAGAACTTCTTCATGGTAGGATTGTCTAGATTCTCATTTCCATTTTCATCGAACCATCCCATAGTAGTCAATGGCCATAACCAAGATGAAAACCATGTATCCAATACATCTTCATCTTGTTTTAGTATTGCATCAGATGATAAATTAAGTTTCGTTCTAGCTTCATCTTCAGTTCTAGCAGCAGTATGATTACCGTTTTCGTCATAGTAAACGGGGATTCTATGTCCCCACCAAAGTTGACGTGAAATACACCAATCACGTATATTATTCATCCAATGTTCGTAAGTCTTTACCCAATGATTTGGATGGAACTTGATTTCGCCGTCTTGAACTACTTTTAATGCTTGTTCAGCAAGTGGCTTCATATTAACAAACCATTGGTCAGATAGATACGGCTCTATTGGTTCTCCACCCCGTTGTGAGAAACCGACATTATGAGTATAATCATCTATTTTTTCCATTAAACCGGATTCTTCCAAATCCTTTATAACTAATTTTCTCGCTTCGAATCTATCTAACCCAGCGTATTTACCTGCTAATTCATTCATAGATCCATCAGGATTGATGGTATTAATAGATTCTAGATTATGTCTTTTACCAATTTCAAAGTCATTAGGGTCATGTGCAGGGGTGATTTTAACACAGCCAGTCCCAAATTCAGGGTCTGCATAGTCATCACCTATTATCTCAACTTCACGACCTACTAATGGAACGATTACTTTCTGACCTATTAACTTTTTGTATCTTATATCATTTGGATTTACTGCAACTGCTATATCACCGAATATAGTTTCTGGTCTTACTGTCGCTACTTTCAAATAACTATCTGTTCCCTTAAAGTAATACTTCATTGTGTATAACTTTTCGTGAACTTCCTTGAACTCTACTTCTTCATCAGAAAGTGCAGTTTGAGCAAGGGGAGACCAGTTGATAATTCTCTTACCTTTATAAATAAGCCCTTCATCATATAATCTGATGAACATTTCCTCAACAGCTTTTGATGCAGTTTCATCCATCGTAAACAGTGTTCTATCCCAATCACAAGAAATACCAAGTCTTTTAAGCTGTTCTAGTATTATACCACCATACTCTTCTTTCCAATCCCATACTTTTGCAACGAATTTCTCTCTACCCAAATCATGTCTAGACAATCCTTCTTCTTTTAGCTTTTGTTCAACTTTAGTTTGAGTGGCAATACCAGCATGATCCATACCAGGGAACCAAACAACTTCTCTTCCGTCCATACGCATTCTTCTGATGAATAAATCTTGGAGAGTATGATTAAGTACGTGACCGAAGTGTAACATACCAGTCACATTAGGAGGCGGCATAAGAATGGAATAAGGTTCCTTTTCAGAATTTTCGTCTGCTTTGAATATCTTATTATCTTCCCATTTCTGGTACCATTTCTTTTCTTTATCTTTGAAATTGAAGTTCTTATCGAATTGCATAAGTATTTACGTCTAGTATTTTTGATATTATAATTATACAAAATTAATTAAATTAGAGTTTAAATTTAATTTTGTTAAGAAAAACAGTCATTGTTCAAATATTTTGATGACTAAATAGACTATTTAACTAGTAATTAAAAATACTTTTTGCGATATTTGAAAAATACTATTTAACTTTTATTAATAAATGATATCGGAGGGTACATTATGTTATCCAATAAAGTAGTAAAAACGACTGCCGCAGCGATTATTTTCGCAGCATCTAGTTTGTTTTTAACTGATTGTACAAGCATGATAACTGAAGAACAGTTAGCCATGCTACAAGATTTAAGACGCCAAGAAGCGCAGCTTACAGAGAATATCCAAACAGCAAAAGCTGATTTGAATAAATTGAAATCTGAGCTAAAAAGTAGAGAGTCTGAATTAAACGATTGTAATGATAAGACTCAATTTGTTAAAGATAAATTGTCACAATGGCCTAACGTTTGGCCGGATAACAATTAATTTACTTTTATTCAGTATAACAATTTTTTTAGAGGAAAAATGAAAAACTTATTATTTATATTATTGTTCTCAGTTTTAGCTGGTGGTCATTTGTTAGCTCAAATGCCTCTTGCGTCTAAACCTGATTTAGAACTAACAGAAGATGAAGCAACACTTAGAATTAACGATTACAAATCAAAAATCAAAAGCTTAGAAGATCAACTTTCATCTGTAAAAGGTGATCAAGAAGATATCAAAGCTAAAATTGCTGATACTAAAAAGCAACTTGAAGATTGTAATGATGCTTTAATGAAATTAATCGGTGCTAATGCTGCTGATTTAGAAGCTTTCAAACAAAAGCTTGGTCAATTAGAAGGTAAAGTAAGAGAAATGCAAAGATTGTCTAATGACGAACTTGCTGACAAAAGATCAGAAGTTGAAGAATTAGAAAGACAATATATGGAATTAAGAAATAATAAAATTTCTTTATTACCAGACATCTACCCTAGAATGGTAAAATTAGGTAAAGATATTAAAGGTCTTTACAGAGAAAAGAAAATCACTACTTATACAGTTGGTACTTGGGCAGAAAACAAAGACTGTTTATGGAATATAGCTGGTAATACAGAAATCTACGGTGACCCTAATCAATGGCCTAAAATATGGCAAGCTAACACTGGCTTGATTAGAAACCCAGATGTTATTCAACCAGGATGGGTACTTTCTATTCCTCCTAAAGGACCAAAAAATCCTGAAGAGTTAAAAGCTGAAAGAAAGTATTATAGAATGAAGAAAGAAGCAACTGATAGCAATGCTACAACTGGTGGCACTGGTACAGATGGTCAATAATTCATTCAGAATTTGAGTTAATTTAGGCCTCATAGAAGATAATATCTTCAATGGGGCCTTTTTTTATAATAATTGAGTATATAGTTTTATGTCTGAAATTGTTAAATACATTAATCTTGATGATACTGATTTAGTTTCAGTTTTCGGAACAAATGATTCACTATTAAATCTTATCGAGTCTGCATTCGAATCTACAATTTTTGTTAGAGGAAATCAGATTGTTATAACTGGAAAAGAGGATGAAGTAAAGATTCTTGATTCAATTTTCAAAGAATTGCTTTATATGCTAAAGAAAAATGGTGTACTAAACGATACAGATGTTAAAACTGTAATACAATTAACTACGGTTAATAAAGCTGAACCTGAGCCTTTTTCAATGAAAAATGATGATAATGTCGTTTACAAAGGATTCAAAAATCAGATAAGAACAAAAACAACAACACAGTTAGAATATTTTCAGAAAGTTAAAAAGAACGATATCGTATTTTCAATTGGTCCAGCCGGTACTGGAAAAACATTCCTTGCTGTAGCAATGGCCCTTAGAGAGCTTAAACTAAATGAAGTTAAGAGAATTGTATTGACAAGACCTGCCGTTGAAGCAGGGGAGTCTTTGGGCTTTTTACCAGGGGATTTACAAGAGAAGATAGATCCATATCTTAGACCTTTGACTGACGCATTACAATACATGCTTTCCCCCGAAAAATATAAGATTATGAAAGAGAGAAATATAATAGAAATTAATCCCCTTGCTTATATGAGAGGGAGAACTCTTAATAATGCATTTGTAATTCTTGATGAAGCTCAGAATACAACTGAGACACAGATGAAAATGTTTTTAACTAGACTAGGTGTTGGTTCAAAAGCAATAATAACTGGTGATACTACACAAATTGACTTACCAAGAAGTAAAAAATCTGGATTAGTCTCAGCTCAAAGAATCCTAAAAAACATAGAAGGTATTGATTTTGTTTACTTTAATGAACACGATGTTGTTCGTCATAGATTAGTTGCTGAAATTATCAAGGCGTATGACCGAGATTTGACAGAAAAATAAATCTATTTAAAGTACAATATTGTCTGATATATTGCATGAACTATATTGAATCCAGCTAAAAAAATTAGCTTAATTCCATCCTAAGCACTATATTCAATTGTAATTTTCAACGATTATTAAATTAGAATTAATGAAAAAAATAAAACTGTTATTACTTATTTGTATTTTAGCCGTACTCACAAATACATCTTATTCTGAACCCCATTCTGAAGATAAAGGAAATATTTTTGATGATATCGTAAATGCTATTATCTTAAATAAAAGTAAATTATCTAGTATAGATAATCTGAGGTTCAAGAAAGGTGTAGTCCAAGCTCAAAAGTTATGGAATGAAGGTGATGGAAGTGATGAAGATTTTAAGAGTTTTGTACAAGACAATTTTTATTCGGAAGGACCAAAACTTGATACTTTATTCGAAAAGGTACAAAGGAACTTAGAAATTATTAAAGGTCATTTTAATAAAATGATGCTAGATATTAAAATGCCAGTAGCATTAGAATGGGGTGAAATCACTGACTTAGACAGAATGTTCGATAGTTATGATCCTTCTTCGCACTTGGAGTCAGATTTATATAAGAATAAAATAGCATTTACAGTTCTTTTGAATTTCCCTTATTTTAGTTTAGAAGAAAAAAGAGCAAATGAGGATAAGTGGAGTAGAAAAGAATGGGCTTATGCTCGTTTGGGTGATTTATTTACATCACGAGTTAAAAGCAAATTACTTCAAGATTTTGCTAAAGTCAATTCAGAAGCAGATGCTTATATTTATGAATATTATATTCACATGGGTAATATAGTAGATGATAAAGGTAATCATCCATTCCCCAAAGAAATGAAACTTATAACACATTGGAATCTGAGAGATGAGTTGAAATCTCAGTACTCAAACGATAAAGAAGGACTGAAAAAGCAAAAATTAATTTACTCTGTAATGCAGAGAATAATTACTCAGGAAATTCCACAGAAGTTTATTAATAGTAATGAATATAATTGGAATCCAATAACAAACGTACTTTACCAAAATAATAATGTTATTGGATTCGAAAGCGAACCTAATACTAGATATCAGAAAATCCTAAATCAATTCGAAGTATTAAAGGAAATAGACGATTATTCTCCATCTATGTCAACTTATATCCAAAGAAAGTTTACTGGGGAAATGGAGATGTCAATTGATGAAGTGGAGTCTTTGTTTGTTAGTTTTGTTAGTTCTCCAACTGTTAAAAAAGTAGCTGGGCTTATAAAAAATAGATTAGGTAGAGAACTTCAACCATTTGATATTTGGTATGATGGATTCAAATCAAGAAGTTCTATCAATGAAGAAGATCTTAATAAAATCACTAAGATGAGATATCCGAATCCAGAAGCTGTAAAAAAAGATTTACCAAATATACTTACAAAGTTTGGATGGACTAAAGAAAGAGCTAAATATATAACAGATAAAATAGAGGTAGATCCTTCAAGAGGTGCAGGTCATGCTTGGGGTGCGGTGATGAAAGGAGTCTCTGCTAGATTGAGAACTAAGATAGCTCCAGATGGAATGGATTATAAGGGGTATAATATCGCTGTTCATGAATTTGGACATAATGTTGAGCAAACTTTATCTCTTTATGATATTGATTATTATATGTTAAATGGTGTTCCTAACACAGCATTCACAGAAGCATTAGCATTTGTGTTTCAGATGAGAGATTTAGAATTATTGGGAATGGATACAAAAGATCCAAACAAACATAATTTATATGTATTGGATAATTTCTGGTCAACGTATGAGATTATGGGTGCATCTTTAGTGGATCAAAAAACTTGGATGTGGTTATATGAAAATCCTAATGCTACTAAAGTTGAGTTAAATACTGCCGTTAATAAGATTTCAAAAGAAGTTTGGAATAAATATTATGCACCTGTATTTGGTTTAGAAAATAGTAACATATTAGGCGTATATTCACACATGATTTCTTATCCACTTTACTTATCAGCTTATCCTATCGGGCATCTTATAGAATTCCAGATAGAGCAGTATATACGAGGTAAAAATCTGGGTACTGAATTCGAAAGAATGGCAAAGATTGGGAGATTAACCCCAAATAAGTGGATGAGAGAAGCAACTGGGAAAAATATAACTACAGATCCTCTTATTAAAGAAACTGAAAAAGCTTTAGAACAAATCAAAAAATAAAATTAGATGAAATACATAGCATTTGTAACTGAAGAATTAGAAAAGAATAAATTTTTAAGTTCCTTCAAAGAATTAGAGATAGATGATTTACACATAAATGATGTTTTAATCAAAGTTATATGGTCTTCTTTGAATTATAAAGATGCACTTAGTGCAAAAGGGCATAAAGGAATAACTAGAAATTATCCACATACTCCGGGTGTAGATGCTGCTGGGATTGTTGTTAAAAGCAATAATAGCGAAATTGTCGAAGGTGATAAAGTAATTATTACTGGACACGATTTAGGTATGAATACAAATGGTGGTTTTGCAGAATATGTTTCTGTACCGTATAATTGGATTGTTAAATTACCTGATTCTCTGACACTTAGAGAATCAATGATTTATGGTACTGCTGGTTCGACTGCAGCTATTTGCATAAATGAACTAATAAAACATGGGTTAACACCCGATAAAGGTAAAATACTTGTTACAGGAGCGACAGGTGGTGTTGGGTCTATGTCTGTAGCTATACTTAATAAGATTGGTTATAAAGTAATCGCTTCAACTGGTAAACTCGATAAAGTTGATTTCCTTAAGTCAATAGGTGCAGACGAAGTTATTTCACGTGATGAAGTCTTCGATACAACTGGTAAGCCATTATTGCCACGTCGATGGGCTGGAGCAATAGACACAGTAGGTGGAAATACACTGTCAACTGTATTCCGTTCTACTGATTATCACGGTATAGTTTGCGTATTAGGGTTAGTGGAATCGGCTGAATTGAATATTAATTTATTCCCATTTTTACAGAGGGGAGTCAGCCTTATAGGTATAGATTCTGCTGAAAGAGGGTTAGGTATAAAGATAGAATTATGGAAAAAGCTTAGTAACGAGTGGAAACCTGATTGTTTAAACGAAATGGTAAAAGAGGTCAATCTTTTAGATATAGAACCAGAAATAGAATTGATACTAAAAGGTGGACAAGTCGGCAAAACTTTAATTAATTGTTCAATAAAAAATTAATTTATGAAATATTCAGTATATTTTCTTTTATTATTAATAGTGTCTTGTGGTAAATTCTATAATTCTCCTTTAGATGAAACTGGGGAACATATGGTCGAACTTACACTTATGGCTGGAACACTAGACGAAGATTTAGTGGATTCATATATAGGTGATATTCAAATCGATACAACCCAAAAGTATAGTATTGTAGAATTAAAAAAGTCTTTCGAGTCTTTACTAATTGAAATTTCCGCAATTGATGTTAATTCAGAATATTTAGTGTTAAGAAAGAATTATCAGCTTGGGATAGTGAAAGCTGTAATAACTCGATTAAAAGTCCTTAACGCAGAAAAAATTTCGTTTATAGATGAATGTGAGAGTATATATCAATATACACCAGAAGTTAAAGAATATTCATATTTTGACTCTCTATTAGTTGAATTAGATAATTATTTAGTTGGTGATGAAGAGTTGTCAATAAAATTGGCTACTTACAGAGAAAATTTTAAATTAAAGTTTACTAAAATAGATGAAGCATTTAGAAAATCAGTTAAAGAAACCGAAAGAATAACGAGTGAACATATTCATTTACCTGATAGTGAGTCCGTGCATATTGAGTATGTTGATGGTGCTCCTTGGAGTGCTTATAACTGGTATCAAGGGCATTACAAATCACTTATTCAAGTAAACACACAGTCTGACATACATCTTGAAAGAGTACTAGATTTAGCCGCTCATGAATCTTACCCTGGGCATCACGTTTATTACTCTCTGAGAGAGAAAATGTATTACCAAGATAGTGGCTTTGTAGAGTTTAGTATTTATACTTTGTTTTCACCTGTTTCGTTTCTTGCTGAAGGAACTGCAGTTTATGGGAATGAATTAGTTTTTCCAGGAGATAAGAAAATTGAGTTTATAAGAAGTGAGATAACTGGAAAGTATAATTATACCTATGATGAGCTAAAAAAATACTTCGATTTATTAGACTTAATGAGCAAGTTAGACGAAGTTCAAATTACTATCGCACGTGACTATATTGATAAAAAAATCACAAATGAAGTAGCACTACAATACATCCAAAAATACGGACTTGAGAGTGAAAAGAGCTCTTATCGAAGATTAGATTTCATTCGTAGATATCGATCCTACATAATCAACTACACCGCTGGTAAAAAACTTGTGGAGAGATATATTGATAAAAAAGCCGGATCAGATATGAATAAAAAATGGCAAGTGTATAAAGAAATATTAGAAAATCCTTTCTTGCCACCTGACCTTGTAAAAGCTTTAGATTAACACTTACTTAGATAAATCTATAATCTTTTGCTCAGTCTTTTCTATGTATTCTCTACATTCTTTGATTATTTTCATACCATTCTCGTACTCTAGTAGTTGATTTTCTAGAGTTAATTCATCTGATTCTAAGTTTGATATTATAGAATCTAATGAGTTCATCTGTTTTTCTAATTCGAATTTCTTAGACATTCTAACCTTCAATTATTGCTGTATTTTCATTATTAGTTCTTATTATTTTTACCGAATCACCTTTTGATAATATTTCGGTTGCTTTTACTCTTTCACCATTCTTAAGTATCATTGCATAACCCTTTTCTAATGGCAAAGTTGGGTTCATTTTACTTATTACATTTTCATAATTCTGTATTTGGGTTTTTTTGTTTTGCAAACTCAACAACATCTGTCTACGTAGGTGCTTTTCAGAATTATCAAGCTGGATTTTTATCATATCTATGCTTCCCTTGATTCCAGATGATTTTAATCTATCGAACCTACTGTTAATTTCTTTTTTCCAATTGCTAATAGAATAGTTAATCAAGTTAGACATAGCCAATTGATTTTCATCTAAAGTCTGTCTGATAATATCAATAGTATTTATCGAGACTATTTCTGCTGCACCAGTTGGTGTAGGGGCTCTATGATCAGCTACCAAATCGGCTATTGTTGTATCAGTTTCGTGTCCCACTCCCGCTACAATCGGCGTCTTTGCATTATGAATAGCATCCGCTACCTCACGAGTATTATAAGACCACAAATCCTCGATTGAACCACCACCACGACCGATGATTATTACATCTAAATCTAATTTATCAAGCTCAATTATAGCGTTCGCTATCTCTTTTTCTGAGCCATTTCCTTGAACCATAACCGGATATAAATAAACTTCAGCAAATGGTACTCTTCTCTCCAATGTCGAAAGTATATCCTGAATTGCAGCACCAGTAGGAGAAGTAGATACTCCAATCCTTTGTGGTATTATTGGCCACTTCTTTTTATTCTCTGCCGAAAAATACCCCAACTCCAGCAAGTCCTGTTTTAACTTCTCATAAGCTAAATAAAGGTCTCCCACGCCTTGTGGTCTCATTGAAGTTACGGTTAACTGATAACTACCACGAGGGGGGTACACAGAAATGGAGCCCTTCGCATTCACTTTCATTCCATTTTCGATAGGGAAGGATACGTTAGTGGACTTCCACATAACCGCTGAGATCTGCGCATTACTATCTTTCAAAGTAAAATACTTGTGACCTGAAGACGCTGCTGTGAAGTTGGAAATCTCTCCCACAACTTCGATGCGAGAAAAATCCCCTTCCAATACAGTTTTGATTTTCTGAGTTAGTTGACTTACCGAAATGGTATTACTATCAATTTCAAACATATTTTTTTAAATTGTGTTTTATTAAGAATGTAAAATAGCAAAATGGTTGGTTTTGGTTACGATTTACATCGATTAGTCGAAGGTGAATCATTAATATTGGGTGGTGTGGAAATAGAATCACCAATAGGCACTTTAGCTCATAGCGATGGCGATGTATTGCTACACTCTATAATCGACGCTATATTAGGTGCAATAGGAGAGGGCGACATTGGCGAGCACTTCCCTGACACCGACTCGGCTAATAAAAACCTAGACAGCAAAGTAATGCTAGCATACACACTGGACTTACTCAAATCAAAAGGTTACGAACTCGTTAACTCGGATAATACTATCGTACTCGAAAAGCCGAAACTTTCTCCAATAAAAGAAGAAATAAGAATCTCGGTGGCCAAATTACTCGGCCTGCCGAACAATAGAGTCAACATAAAAGCGACAACAAACGAGAAGCAAGACTCAATGGGTAAAAGTGAATCGATTGTCGTCTATTCAATTTGTCAAGTAAAAGAAATAAATAACTAATATATATAAGGATAAGTGATGCATATAAACAAAATAATGGTACTCGGCGCTGGTCAAATGGGCAACGGTATCGCCCACGTATTAGCAGCAACTGGATATGAAGTAATCTTGTGTGATATTAATCAAGAGGGACTAGATAAAGGTCTTGCAACTATCAACAAGAACCTATCTAGAATGGTTTCAAAAGAAAGAATCACTAAAGATCAAATGGACAGCACTCTTTCTAAAATAACTGGTACTACGAACCAAGAAGATGGGGCAGATGTACAGCTTGTCATAGAAGCGGTGACGGAAAACAAAGACCTGAAATTTAAAATCTTCCAAAATCTAGACAAAATCATAAACAAGGATGCTATTCTCGCTTCTAACACATCTACTATTTCTATCACTGAAATAGCTGCGGCAACTACTAGACCCGATAAAGTCGTTGGTATGCACTTTATGAATCCCGTGCCTGTGATGAAGTTAGTCGAGTTAATCCGTGGGCTTAAGACGAGCGACGAAGTCTATGACACGATACACGCAATGACCGTTAAAATCGGCAAAACTCCTGTGCTGGCGAATGATTTCCCTGGCTTTATCGCTAATCGCATCCTTCTTCCGTTCATCAACGAAGCATGTTTTGCTCTGATGGAAGGCGTGGGGACTGTTGACGGTATCGATACAGTCGCTAAGCTTGGCTTTTCGCACCCTATGGGTCCCTTGTTGCTCGCTGACTTCATCGGTTTGGACACTTGCCTCGCTATATTGGAAGTTTTGCACACAGATTTGGCAGATCCGAAGTATAGACCGTGTCCATTGCTTAAGAAAATAGTTGCTTCGGGCAATTATGGAAGAAAAACGGGCAATGGATTCTACGATTACTCTTCTGAAACACCTACTGCGAATAGCTTTAACGTATTCTAATCGACTAGAATGCCATTCTCGCTTCCTAGAGTAGCAATTACACTTCCTAGAAAACCTTCAAACCCATATAGACAACCTCTATGTGGGTTTATTTATTAATAATAAACCAATATCCGACTCGGTCACCGAGCTTATAGAAGTGCCCCGCCGACCTTTTACCCAAAAAAAAGGCAAGAACACCATCCTCGCCTTATCGTGAAGCAATTTCGCTTCCTTGACAATCATTTTCCATCCCTACGGCTCTACGAACACCGCATCGCTGAATGCACCCGTCGTCGGGTCATCGATTGCGCGTACCTTGAACCAAAATCTAAACCCATAAACTATCGGTTGGTTCCAAAAAGTATTTATCGTGCCTGCCACCCAATCGTATGTGCCTGCCGGTTGACCCACCGCCACCTGCGACATAAACACTTGGTACTCAGGGGCATCGACCACCGCATCCCATGTAAGCTCCGCCACCATCGGAGGGCCCGCCTCCACAGTCGCCTCTAGGTTTTGCACCTTCGGCAAACTACTGCTCGAAGTCGGATAAAGCAGATACATATCCAACTTAGCTGGCGAGTCCACAAAAACCACCTTGCTCGTCTTATTGATTTGCCTCATAAACTCCCAGACAGCGTTCATCGCCGTCACGCGAACCTCCGTCTTAGTCCCCCTATCCGATAGCGCCAACTCCTGATCCCTATTCAGCTCATCAATCGCGTCCATCAGTGTCTCCAACTCGTCTATGTCCCCTTGCGTATAGCCCGCCGCTATCAGTGGCGTTTTGTTCGTCGTTATCTCCGCTTGCCTGTGAGCCAACTCCAACAGCTCCTTTATCTTCAACTGCGATTGCCGCGCCTTCTCGTACTTATTCTTCCCAAAAGAATTAGTCTTTGCCGCCGAATCCCACGTTATGTCCGTATAAGTAAACAACTTCTGCAAAGCCGCACGAGCTAGCGGCATCTTCGCATTCAGTTCCTCAGTAATCACAGCAATCTCCGAATCCACCTCACCGCCCGACGGTATATCGTCCGCCGTATCTATAGCCGTTTGGAAATTCGCCGCAAAAGGGTCATCCAAAATCGGAAACGCCGCCGTGAACGCCGTCTTATCTATAATAAAATTGTCATGAAAAACCTGTGCTAACTGAAGCATATCCAAGTCTTCCATTGTATAATCACGCTCTACTTTCTTTATAGCAGCCATGATAACACCTATAAATGGTTGAACATATTGTAAAATTAAAAAAAAAATATTAAATTGAAAAACATTTTTTCACGAGGAATACTATGCGAAAACCAAAACACCGATTAAATCTATTCTCACAGGGCAGCTCGCCATTCTTAGAGGGCTCCTCGCCGTTCTTAATGGTCGTCTCGCCTTTCATAATGGCTTTACCGCCATTCATAATGGACACTTCGCCATCTAGCGAAGCCACATCGCCGTTCTTAATGGTCGTTTCGCACCCTTGTGGAGCTTGGTCACTGAGCGAAGTCGAAGTATCGGCGGGGGAATGGAGATTATGAGAGACACAATATATAGTATAGATACAGTTTATATTCAAAATAAACTCGATTCTATTTCACAACTTGATATGGGACAGCATATAAATACTATTCATAGTACTTATGATAGCAATATGATTGTTATTTACTGGGTACTAGGTATTGCTTTTGCTGTTTTTGGTATTTTAATACCATGGTTACTTAATAAAAATATTGATAAAACAGAAACAAGGATTCAAGAAGATAGTAATAGAAATGAGATTAGACTGAATAGAGAAATAGAACATATTCGGAATGAAAATAGGCATTTTCAAGAAAGTATAAATGAAAGGATAGAAGAAAGATTATCTAATAAATTAGATGAATATGATAGGGAAATAGAAAAAAATACTAAAAAATTGAAAGAAGATTTAAGAATTGAATTGGGTAATCTTCATAGATATAGAGAAATTAGATATAATACTCTTGCTGGAATTGTCTTCTGTATTAAAATGCAATATAAAGAATCATTAGAATTATATTTAAGAGCTATTTATGATTCTGTATTAACAAATAATACTGAACATATTAAAGCAATCACCGATAACATCAATAATAATATTGATTACTATAAAAAAGTAAAGAAAAGTGAACTTAGTCCTAGTGAAAATGTGACAATTGATGAATATATTAAGGAAATAGAAAGTAAATTAACTAATGATACTTCAACAAATAAAGCATATAATAAATTTAAATCAACATTAATGATTGTATTAAATACCGGAAACCCTCCACAAGGGGACGATTAGGATTGGCGAGTGGGCGGCACTTCGACTCCGCTCAGTGATCGTGGTCGGCGAGGGGGCGATATGAAGCAAAACGATAGCGGAACGAACAATAGAAAAGGAGATTAGAGCAAAAAGTAGATGAAAAGAAATTTTAATGACGTAATATTGATAAGAAGAGCGAAGAATAAGGATGTTAGGGCGATTTATAGTTTTATTTGTGAGCTCAGCAGACATAAACTAGACTACGAAAAGTTTAAGCAAGCTTACAATACTAACCTAGAAAATCCGGAGATGATCTATCTAGTCGCCGATCATAGTTCGGAGGTAGTGGGATTTGTGAGTTGTGTGAGCCACCTTCGTTTGCGAGACGGCGGCGACCGAGTAGGCGAGATCAAAGATATGTATGTACTGCCCTATATGCGTACTATGGGGATAGAGCATCTACTTTTGGAGAAGCTAATAGTAGTAGCAAAGACCAAAGGAATGATTCGGGTGGACGTAAATATGAATCTAGCACCCGATGATGATAATGCAGAGGGCGATAGTGACCGACTAGCGGGCGAATAGGGTCGGCGAGACCTTTGACTTGGTAAACTAAGGGGCGAAAATGCTCAGCGAGGGAGCTATAAATAAATATTTTAAAATAATATAATAAGAGGAGAAAGCGTGAATAAGTTACAGCAATACGTATTGCGGACACTAGAAAGCTGGAGAACTCAACAGGGAAGTTCAACTAGCTCACAATCGAAAGAAATCACCCAAATATCAATGGTAAATTATCAATCATTGAGATATGTGAAGGAAAAATTACAAGTTAAGTATCCAGAATACGACGCACTGTTCGTACCTGGGGACGATACACCAATAAATTTGGTACCATTTACCAAAGCAGAGAATTTTAATCATATTATGTTGGTCAAAGTGGTTTCAGCAGATAAGGTAAGAGATATAGATTTGATTGATGATGATAATTGGGTCAACGCACTTGCTTTATCCAAATACTTTAAATCACAATTGTTCAACGATGAGTATGGAGAAGAAGTCGCAAACAAGACGATGGTGTTCACTACTGGTTATGCAAAGGTCCAATGTCCTGTGATATCAGCCGGTAAGCACATGCTAATAGACGCAGATATCAAGCATTACTTCGTAAAGAACTTACACGAGGGCGAATCTTTCGATCTATTGAGTAAAGTAACTCGGCGACACAGGCTAAATGGTATATGAATAGGCAGAAATAGTCGGCGAGGGAGCGAAAACACCATTAGAAAAGCGGAATAGGTTATTAAAAACGATTCACTTCTTGTAAACGTAAACGATAGATTGAATCATTGTGAAAATTGAGATAAAAATGATGATACCACCCCAAATCCAGTAAGGGAAAAAGAGGTTTTGGGCGATGACACCAGTATCTGAAATATGGAAATCGTTGTCAATGAATGCCTCTTGGCTCATTAGATAGCCGATGCTGAGGTAAATGCTTAGGAATGCTTGAATTCCAAGGAAGATTAGCAATAACTTTTGATTTTTTAATTGCATTTTGAGTGCCGCGAAGAATATTAATACGGCAAAAGTTAGTATAACAGGAATACCGTAAATAGAACGAACCCAGTAAATTACAGAAAATGCAAGTATAGCACTAAATGAGTAGAGTATGTTTTTAATATGCTTATCCTTCTTAGATAGTATTATAAGGATTGCACCAGCAGCGGTTGGGCCGAGTGGTCCCGCTGCTGCAACTATGGCTTTGCCGACATTTCCTAAAAACAAATCCCCACTCCACATAGCCAATCCAGAGCCGTCAGCGTATATTTCGAGTTGGTGGAAACTACCACCTAGAATTAGAGCCATGATTCCATGTGCCATCTCGTGAAACCAAGTGGAGAGTATCGTGAAAGGGTATAATGCTAACATTCCAAAAGGAATGCGCCAAAGAATGATTGTAAGTAAAGCAAATCCAACCATCCAGATTATGTACTTTTGCTGTTCGGTAAGTTTGTTTTTTGCTTTTGCCATTTTCTTCTAAGAGTCTTTTACAGGTGTTTCCACAGTTATTTGCACTGTTCGGCAATAGAATCTACCTTCGGGTAAGCTGTTATCATATAGCAATGTTTCTTCGCCTAAACCTTTGACTTCTGCATCGCGTAGTCTTAATCTATTTGCAACTGATTTTGCTCTTCTTTCGGATATTTTCTTATTGATATCCTCTTCGCCCATGCTGTCAGAATATCCATAGATATATACTTTTGCTTTATCTGTGATTCTATTTTTTACAAAGTCAACTACTTCTCTATGCTCTTGCTCCAAACTTGATTTCCCGTAAGAGAATAGAATTAAACTATAATACTCGAACTCTTTGTCATCTGTTCTGTTTTCTCTCTTCGTATTAACTGTTAGTTTATTGATAGGAAGTGTCTTTTCAGCAAATCCTCTCTGTCCAACTGAGTCCATAACAGATAATTTATATTCGATAGGGGATGCAGAACGAGGCATACTTTTCTTATCATTTCTCAAATTCCAAAGTAATTCTGGATCTGGTTGACCATTTCCAATTTTCTGGAATAGAATATTATCATCTTGTTTTGCTTCGAAAACCCATTCATTGATTCCAACTTCTGAATCTACATCAGCGAGAAACTTAATATCAGTATCAGCAAGAACTCTAAGAGTATCTGTAGTCATTACTGGCTTGATTATAGACTCATCACTTGATATTATTTCGACTCTTCTATTTTCTTCTTGACCTGGGAGAGTATCTGACTTTGACGCTTCTGAAGGTAGATTTCGAGCTTGAACTTCAATTCTATTAGGCTCAATTCCCCATACATTTGTCAAGTACTTCTTAACTGACATTGCTCTGTCATTAGATAGGACCTTATTATCTTTTTCCAAATCAATATCAGAATTACAACCGACCAATGTTATATTTGCACTAAGGTTTTCTTTCATTCTCTGGCCAACGATATTCATCACATCATAATAAGTCTCGATGGCATTCTTACCCTTTAAATCATCAGTATTAAACTTAGTAGCTTCATTCTTTGCTAATTGATTGTATCTTCTCGGAATCGTAGATGAATTATCATCAAAGAAAACGTAATTTAGTAAAGGTCTCATATTTATCGAAACAAAATCTTCTATCTGAACTTGAGGTTCTTTATTTATTCTACCATTAGAATCTACAGCTACTGCATCTACAAATACATTCAATGCCGGTGGATTTATCGGTAATGGAAGTGAATCAGGCATAATCGGGTTAGCTGGAGGTGGAGGAGGTGGAGGTGGGGCAGGAGGAGTTCTATATTTCAGAGCTACACCAGCTTTCAATTCACCAATATTCCAAGCCAAATCACTAACTATATTATTGAATTTATGGGAATAATATAATCCCGGTACTATAAATAATGAATTCTTTTTATTCAAGGGAAGTTGATAATCTATTCCAACTGTTAACCCAAAGATTAAACTACTTAGATTTTGTATCTCTCCATCGTATTGATTTCTTACTCGTCCTTCACCTGGGAATACACCTCTGTCAGATGGTTGCTCAATTTGTTCCCATTGCTTATAATTTGAAGATAGGAGTAATCCAAAACTTGGACCTCCATTCAGGAACACATTCTCTGCAATTCTATAAGAAAGCAAAGCATCGAAATCTATTTTAGATAATGTAGAATTCAAATTATATGAAAATACTCCTTGCTGTAAATTACCATCTACTAATACATCAGTATTAATCTCAGAGTAAAAATTACCTGTCACTTGGCTGAAACCAGCACGAAGATCAATAATATAATCATAGTCGATAGGAATATCCACGACAAGACCACCACCAAAAGTTGGACCTATTTCAGTAGAAAAACCACCGCAACAGCTCTGTGTATTTGGGAGCTTCGCAAAATCTGCAAAATGAAATGCTAAACCATATTGACCATACACACCGAACTTTGGCTTCAGTGCATTCGTATCTATAGTAGTTTGTGAGTTAGTATTATAAATGCTGCAAAAGAGAATTATAATAAAAATGCTAATATAACTTCTCGTCATATACTATCAATTTTTATATCAAAAATAAGTTTGTAAATTAAAACAAACAACTAAAAATAACTAATAATGTGAGCAAATTTGAGTAATATAACTATATATGAAGATCAGTATAATGAAAGTAAGTTTTGGAAAAAGCTATTCAAAGCCGTACGACTTACTGGAGTAGGGTTAATTGAAAAAGCTCTTGTGCTTTATTATTCTGCAAAAGATGAAGCTACTCCAAAATGGGCAAAGTCTGTTATATTTGGTGCATTGGGGTATTTTGTATTTCCTCTTGATGCTATTCCCGATGTAATACCAGTTGCTGGATATACAGATGATTTATCAGTTTTGGCAGCTGCTCTAACTACAGTAATAGTCTATATAAAAGAAGATCATAAACAGAAAGCAAGGTCGAAAGTGGAAAACCTTTTGAAGTAGTTGGCACGGAAATGCTACTATGAGATATAGAATAACAAATTAATCTCTGGAATAAAACAATGAACATCACAAAAATAACTACTGAAGCAAACGTAAAGTATGATCCATTTCTAGTGGAAACACTAGTAAAATCCGATGTTACGAGTAAATCAAATACTAACAAACATCTTGACAAAGCAGATTGGTCTTCGGATATTCTAAAAGATGGTCTAAATAAATTGGAGAATAATATTCAATCCAATGATGATACTTCGCCACTTAGTTATAATTCTGCCCCTGCAGTAGAGACAATGCAAGATGCCCAAAAAGTATTATCAGAAATAAATACGGATGATTTAGTAAAAAATATTAATAATATTTTCTCAGGATTGCACGCGGAGAGAATATCAAGTCTGTTTCTAGAGGAAGCGGACGCAGTAGTTTAATCAACAATAAAACTTTAAAAGAAAACTAGAAACCGATTGCAGATGATGTAGTCGGTTTTTTTAGTATATAAATCATATAAGCATTATATCAAAGCTAAATCTCAAACTTTATATTTATTATCTCGTATAAAATTAAATCATATCAATAACGAGAAAAATATGAATCTTAGCTTTACCAATTCATATATAAACTATTCTAATCTCTTCATAACAATTGCTTTAAGTTTGGTCTTAACAAATAGTGCTTTCACCCAAAACAACTCAAATAAAGAATTTCCTGATTCATATTGGATTGAAAATGCTCATATCCGTCCAAACCCATTCATTGATAAGCAAGTTGGTGGAGTAGTAAGGGATATATTTGAGGATAGTAAAGGTAACTTGTGGTTTGGTACAGAAGATGGTCCTTTTCGATTTGATGGCAAGAATTTAGAATTCTTCGATGATATTAAGAATCAGTTTGGGCAAGGAGTTACTATAAAAGAGATTGCTGAGGATGAACACGGTAATTTATGGTTTGGTCATACAGGAGGTTTAACTAAATACGACGGTCAGAAATTTACAAATTACAATGAGAATGACGGTTTAGTTAGCGATGATGTTTGGAAAGTTGGAATTGATAAGAATGAAGTAATATGGGTAGGTACAACTTATGGTATTAGTCTTTTTGATGGTCAAAAGTTCACAAGTTTTGAAGTTCCAGAATCACAGAGAGATTCTACAAAAGGAATAACAAGTACTAAAATAATACATAGTATTTTTAGTGATAGCAAAGGTAATATTTGGTTGGGAACTAATGGTGGAGCTTACAAATATGATGGTGAAAATCTTACAAATATTTCTGAAATAGATGGACTTTGTAGTAACTTTGTAAATAAAATACTTGAAGATAGAAATGGTAATTTATGGTTTGGAACTTCACGTAATGGTTTCTGTGTTTACGATGGAAAATCATTTAAGAAAATTGAAGTATTAGATGTATTTAAAGATAAAGAAGTTTGGGATATTTTAGAAGACAGTAAAGGAAATATGTGGCTTTCAGTTAAGCACGAGGGAGTATATAAGTATGATGGAAATTCATTAATTAATTATTCAAAGAAAGATGGATTATTAAGCAATGGAATAATGTCTATTTTCGAAGATAGTAACGGTAGAATATGGTGTGGTGGTTTATTAGGTTTATATCGCTTAAATGGAAATAGATTTGTAAATATAACACGAGAAGGGCCATGGGAATAAATCTCAATAACATTATAAGAAATATAAACTTAAAACGAAGAATACTAGCTTTTATAATATTAGGAATATGGCTAGTGAGACCGATAATATTTAGTATAATAAATATTGATTTTGCAAATAATAATATTGAATTACTAAATGATATTCTTTGGATAATATTAGTACCTTTTTCAGTTGGAGTTATCTCTTATGAATCATATAAAAAACAGATAAACAAATCTAATGGAATAAGTGGAATTGTTGTTGCTGTATTGTTTACATTTTTTATTTTATTATTCTTTAATTTATTCAATTTATGTGGATTAACATATTCAGAACCAATTTTTAAAAATAAATATAATAAATCAATCATTTGTACTAGAACATATGATTGTGGTGCTTATGATTCAGATCCTTCAACTGAACTAGTTGAAATGACAAATTATTATGGAATTATTATTTGTTATTCATATGTCGATTTAAAAACTATTGATAATAATGATTGGATTAAACAGAAATGAAATTAGCTCACTCCACTACATTCACTTCTGGTTCTAGTCTAACTTGGAATTTATCTAAAACTGTTGTTATTACATGTTCTGCAATACCCCATATTTCATCACCTATGGCATCGCCATAGTTTACTAAAATAAGTGCATGTTTATCATACACAGCGGCATCACCTAATCTGTACCCTTTTAAACCAGCTTTTTCTATAAGCCAACCAGCAGAGATTTTAATAGTTCCATCATTTTGTGGAAAACCACGTAAATCTGAGTATTCATCTGAGATTCTATCAAATTCAGTTTGAGTAATAATAGGGTTCTTAAAGAAAGAACCAGAATTACCAAGTTTACTAGGGGAGGGGAGTTTATTTGACCTTATGTCTATAACAGCTTCGAAAACATTCTTAGCTGATACTTCTAACTTTCTTTGAGTTAAGTAGTTCTCTAACTCAGCATAACTCAAATTAGGATTGTCAGTTTTGCATAGTTTATATTGAACAGAAGTGATTATAAACTTACTTTTTAGTTTGGACTTGAATATTGAGTTTCTATATCCAAATTTACATTGCTCTTTTGAATAGGTTTCAAATTGCTTGGATTCAATATTAAAACCTCTTAAGCTAATAAAGTGCTGTTCTTGTTCTACTCCATAAGCTCCAATGTTCTGAATAGGTGCCGTTCCTACATTTCCTGGAATAAGAGCTAGGTTTTCAAAACCATAGTAATTATTCATAACAGAGTATTCTACAAATTTATGCCAATTTTGACCAGCCATAACTTCTAATGTTATTGAGGTAGTATCTTCATTAACAATCTCAATTCCAAGTAAATTAGGCTTCAAAACATCGTAGTCTAAATCATTCTTGATTAATAGATTAGAGCCGCCACCTAATAAAAGAAATTGACTTCCTTTCTTATTATTCTCAAAATAATCAACTATATCATCTTCAGATTCGAGTATTATTAGTCGCCTACATTTGGCATCTATTCCAAATGTATTATACTTCTTTAAGCTATAGTTATGGTGTATTTGCATAAAAAAAGCCCGCTATTATGCGGGCATAAAGTAGATTATTTTTGTTATTAAATACTAGGAGCTAACATATCTTCTGGTCTTACATATTTGTCAAACTCATCACTTGTTAGTATTTCTAACTCGAGTGCAGATTCCTTCAGTGTAATTCCTTTCTGATGTGCATTTTTAGCAATTTTAGCTGCTTTATCGTATCCAATATGAGGATTAAGAGCAGTTACAAGCATCAAAGATTTATTAACATTTTCTTCTAGCTTTTCTCTATTTGGCTCTATTCCTACAGCACAATGAATATTAAACATCCTACAAGTATCGGCTAATAACCTTGTGCTTTGTAGGAAATTATAAATCATGACAGGTTTGAATACATTCAGTTCAAAGTTACCTTGACTACCGCCAAAGTTAATTGCTGCATCATTACCCATAACTTGTACAGCAACCATAGTCATAGCTTCTGATTGTGTTGGATTTACTTTACCTGGCATTATAGAAGAACCTGGCTCATTTTCCGGAATGAAAATCTCTCCTAATCCAACACGTGGACCTGAAGCCATCCATCTTATATCATTTGCAATTTTCATTAATGAAGCAGCAAGTGTTTTCAAAGCACCGTGAGCGAACACTATTGCATCGTGTGCAGAAGATGATTCAAATTTATTAGGAGCCGTTACAAAAGGTAACCCCGTGATGTTTGCAATTTTTTCAGCTGATTTTACAGCGAAATCAGGGTGTGAGTTTAGTCCTGTTCCTACTGCCGTACCACCTAGTGAAAGTTCATATAAGCCCGGTAGAACTAAGCTGATTCTTTCTATAGCTTTATCTAACTGTTGCACATAACCAGAAAACTCTTGTCCCAAAGTTAAGGGTGTTGCGTCCATCAGGTGAGTTCTACCAGATTTGATAATATCCTTGAAATCTTTTGCTTTATGATCCAATGTTACTCTTAACTCTGCAATAGCTGGAAGCAAATAGTTATTTAACTGCTCAGCCGCAGCAATATGCATAGCAGTTGGGAATGTATCATTCGAGCTTTGTGACTTGTTTACATCATCATTCGGATGAATAGGCGTTTTACTACCTAACTCGCCACCAGCAATCTCTATTGCTCTATTAGCTATAACTTCGTTCGAGTTCATGTTAGATTGTGTACCTGACCCAGTTTGCCATATAGAAAGTGGGAAATGAGCATCTAATTCACCAGAAATTACTTCATCAGCGGCTTGACTTATTAAATCCAATTTAGATTTATCCATTAATCCGAGTGCTGTGTTAGTTTGTGCCGCTCCTTTTTTTAGGATTCCCATTGCTCTAATTAATTCTCTCGGCATTCTCTCTATACCAATTTCGAAATGGATTAAAGATCTAGCTGATTGAGCACCATAATATGCTTCTGCAGGAACTTCTATTTCACCCATTGTATCTTTTTCTATTCTAGTTTTCATATTTTCCTTAAATTTTCATATTATATATTCTCAAATTTACGAAATCATAATAGATGTTTAAAATAATAGCTCTATTTAATAGTGAAGTATAAATATGAAAGAGAAAAAAGAAAGAGTTTTACCCACCAAACCAGAGTGGAAGATTATATTAGATCATCTTGTATATCAAGATAATTCTATATTATATAAGTTATGCCGTAAGATGATAATTCACTTAGAAAGAATGAAAATACCAGAGATTTATTTTCTTATAGAGGAATTGAATCCATCATTTACAGATGATAAACATACTCAAGCAGTTGGACCCAATTGGCCTAAACCCAAAGGTAATCCTCTTATACCACGGGAGATAATAAAAAAAGTCTTTGATATAGCTGATAAGTATATACCAGATGATGAGTTGACTCAGCAAATTACACAATGGCTCCACAAAGAAAAATTGTCTAATCTCTCTAGAGTATTGGAAAAAAGACATGCCCCATTAGTAGACGTAATTGAAGCACTTAAGACCTATTTCCAACATGGTGGAAGTAAAGAATTCACTAGTGTCGATGAACGAGTTGGTGTGCGAGTAGCTATTATTTACAGATTCTTAAGTGAGAATCTAAAATATATAAATATAGCTAAGCACTATATAACACTAATAGCTATTGAAAAAATCTTCGAAAGATTTCTTGGACCTGCTTATGGTTATGGAAAAGTTGGAGGTAAAAGTGCAGGTATGATACTTGCAGAACAAATACTTAATGTAAAAAAACAAAAAATCCCAATTTTGGAAAATGTAAGAACCCCAAAAAGTTGGTTTCTAACTTCTGATGGTATTCTAGAATTTATCAATTATAACGCACTTGATGAATTCAATTATGTTAAATATCAAACTTTAGAACATATTAATCTAGAATTCTCATTTATAGAGTATATTTTCAAAAATTCCAAATTTACTCCTGAAGCAATAAATGCATTTAATATTATCTTAGATGATTTGGAAGGTAAACCAATAGTAATAAGATCTTCTTCGCTTTTAGAAGATAGTTTCGAAGCGGCATTTACAGGTAAGTATAAGTCTCTATTTATTTCAAATGTAGGAACTAAAGAGGAGAGATTAAATGCATTAACAAATGCCATAGCTGAAGTATATGCTAGTACTCTTGGCCCAGACCCAATTCAATATAGAAAAGAAAAAGAGCTTCTTGATTTCAGAGAAGAAATGGGTATACTAATACAAGAAGTTGTAGGTAATAAATTAGGAAAGTTCTTCCTACCAGCTTATGCTGGGGTGGCTATGAGCCATAATGAATTCAGATGGTCAAGTCGAATTAACAGAGAAGATGGTGTTATCAGAATGGTTGCAGGATTGGGAACAAGAGCTGTAGATAGAACAATCGATGATTATCCCAAATTAATCTCACCAGGTTCACCTGATATTAAAATTAACCAGACAGTAAAAGACACAATAAGATATTCTCAAAACAAAGTAGATGTTATAAATCTTGAGACTAGTAAGTTTGAATCAGTTGAATTCGAAGAAGTTATAAAAGAATGTAATGGAAACTATCCAGGAATTGAAAAAATTGTTTCTTTTGTAAGAGGGCAAACTTTAGTCGATCCTGTAAGTTCATTTATAGATTTTACTAAGGAAAGTTCAGTAATAACTTTCAATGGTTTAGTCAAGAATACAACTTTTATAGAAAAAATGAGTTCTATATTGAAAGAACTTTCCGAAGCATACCAAAGCCCTGTAGATATAGAATTTGCATCAGATGGAGAAATACTTTATTTATTACAATGTCGCCCACAATCTCAATTTGGTGCAGAAAGTCAGATAACTATACCACCTGATGTTACAGAAGAATCAAAAATCTTTAGTAGTGATAAATATATTAATAATGGTATGTTTGATGACATAGGTTTTGTAGTTTATGTTACCTCAGAGGGTTACTCCTCTCTAACAACAGATGAAGACATGCGAAATATCGGTAAGATTATAGGTCAACTAAACCAATCTTTACCGAAGAGAAGATTTATATTGATTGGTCCAGGTAGATGGGGAAGTAAAGGTGATATTCAATTAGGAGTATCTGTAAATTACTCAGATATAAATAACACTGCAATGCTCATAGAGGTAGCTAGAAAGAATAAAGATTATGTTCCAGAATTATCTTTTGGAACACACTTCTTCCAAGATTTAGTAGAAGCTAATATAAAATACCTTCCTCTGTATCCTGACGAGGAAGGAACTATATTTAACGAAAAATTCTTTCTTGAAACACCAAACAGTCTATCACAATTCGTAGATGATGCTGAAAAATATGAAAGCGTTATTAGATTAATAAACGTAGAGCATTTCAAAAGAAATGGACAAGTTAAAATCTACATGGACGGTGAAAATGGGAAAGCTCTGGCTTTCGTAAAATAATTATTCCAGAGCTTTCAAACTTTCGAATATTTTCTTTTGCTTAGCCGTTAGTTTTTTAGGTAATTCAGGATATAATTCTACAAATAAATCGCCTCTATCCGCTGATTTGTAATTTTTGAATCCCAAACCACTAAACTTTAATTTTTTACCTGAAGGAGTTGATTCCTTTAAATTGAAGTTGACCTTATTACCGAAAACTTCAATAGTTTCTTGACCACCAAGTACCATACTAGTCAGTGGTACTTGTATTTCAATAGTTAAATTGTCTCCAATTCTTTCCATACCTTCTTGTTTGGTTATATTTACTTTAATATATAAATCACCACTTGGACCACCGTTTTTACCTGCCATTCCTTTGCCTGAAAGCTTTAACTCATGTCCATCTACTATTCCAGGTTTAAAATTGATACTAATTCTTTCATCGTTGATTTTTAGTTTTTTTGAAGTACCATTGTATGCTTCTTCCAAAGTTATTGTTACATTGGTTTTATAATCAATACCCTTCTGGGGTCTAGGCCTTGTTGTTCTTTGGCTATAGCCTCTGTTTCCTCCACCAAATATCCTATCAAAGAAATCAGAAACTCCACTTCCAGATTGTCCTCCAAATACATCACCAGCGTTACTATAACCTTGTGGTCTCTGCTGACCTTGCTGACCAGAAAACCAATCAGACCAATCAAAATCACCATTCCCTCCACCAGACTGTTGGTGTTGGCTATATCTATTTCCTAGATTATCATATTTTGATCTTCTATCTTTATCTTTTAGTACTTCATAAGCTTCTGAAATCTCTTTAAATTTTTCTTCTGATTCTTTGTTATTTTGATTCATATCAGGGTGATACTTCTGAGCTAGCTTTCTATAAGCTTTTTTTATCTCGTCTTGGCTTGCAGTCTTTTCAACTCCAAGCACTTTGTAATAATCTTTAAACTCCAACTTATATTTCCACAATTAGTTTTACTTTATTAATTACCTAAATAAAATTCCTTAACTTCCGATTATAAAGTTATAGACGAAGAAAACAAATATTTATGAGCAATAATACGAAAGAACTTGAAGAAATAATAGAAAAATTAGGATATCAGCTTGCAAATAATATCTTTGACACTATTAAAACACTCCAATTCTCTCTTGATTTGACGGAGAGGTTCTATGAAAACAGTCACTCCAGATATGTTGGAGATATGTCTGGGAAGATGGCTAAGTTAATGAATCTAAATGAAGAAGAAACTTTTGAAATTGGAACTGCTGGCTTATTGCATGATATAGGAAAAATTGGTTTTAGAGATACAGCTCTTTTTAAAACTTTGCCCGAGATGAATTCCAGAGAAATGAAACAATATAAGCTTCATGTGGATATCGGTAGAGAAATGCTATATAATCATAAAGCATTACATGGGGTGGCAGATATTGTCTACGAACATCACGAAAATTTCGACGGGACAGGTTTTCCTGAGAAAAAACAGAAGAATCAAATAAAAATTGGTGCTCGTATTATAAATATTATTGATTTCTATCATAACGCTATGCATAAGTCTATGAAGCTAAATAGTATATCGGATATATCGCAGAAGTCAAATGCAATGGACTATTTACAAGAAACTCAACGCAAGTTTGAGAGTGTACTTGAGCATATTGATGATCAAAAAAATATAAAATTTGATCCGGAGTTAGTACATCTTTTTATTAAATTAGCTGAATCTGAACGTAAGAAAATAGAAGGCTTCCTAGTAAAGAGAATTCACATTGCCAATGTTAAGCCAGGAATGATATTTGCTGAAAGTTATTATAGTTCTTCTGGGTTATTGATTGCAAATAAAGGTGAAGTTGTAGCAAATGATACTTTGAAAGCACTTTTTAGATGTGTAGAATCAGACCAGATTCCACAAAAACTATTAATGTTAGCTGACAATAACGATTAGAATATGACCTATAATATAAAACAAAATGAAATACCTAACACTTTATTAATTTTTGGTGAAGAAGCATTTCTAGTAGATGAGTTAATTATTCAAATCACACAGAAGATGATTGCAAATGGATTAGACACGAATTCTATTGAGCGACTTGATGGTTCATCAATTAATGAACAAGAAATTGTAGATAATGCTAATAACTTATCATTGATATCACCACAAAAGTTATTAATAATCAATAACTTTGATGTTTTATATAAGAATAAACGTAAGTCATTTCCTGGATTAGTAAATTATCTCCAGAACCCGAATCCTAGTTCTACTTTACTTTTTATAGGAGTTCCTAATAGATTGAATGGAATTTCAAAAGAACTTAATAATTCAAAAAAAGCAACAGCAGCAAAATCAAAAGTAGATAAACTTCCTGAAGCATTGAAATTTCTAATACACAACAATTTATATGTGGAATTCCCTAAACTTTATGACAATGAAATACCCGATTGGATAGTTAAAAGAGCACTGAAATATAAAAAAGAAATTGATATACAAACTGCAAACTTAATAGCATTGAGTTGTAATTCGATTAGGGAAATTGATAGTGAATTAGATAAACTGAATGTATATCTTGGTAGTAAAAACCATATTACTATAGATGATGTAGAGGAGATTGTTGGAATAAATAAGGAAAATAATGTATTCGAACTGACAAAGTCTGTTGGAATTAGAGATTTAGACACTTCACTTAGAATCACAGACAATTTATTAATGCATTCAAACCAGTCAGTATTGATATTAATTACTTTGACAAGGTATTTCCTAACATTATTTAAGTTGATAGATGAAAAAAAAGTAACTTCAAACAAATTCCAATTAGCAGGTAAAGTTGGTGTAAATCCATATTTTATTGATGAGTACATCAGGTCTTTGAGTAAGTATTCACCTTCTGATGTAGAAAGATCAATTTATTTACTTTCCAAGGCAGATGAGGAATTGAAATCAACATCTACTGACAACAAATACCTTATGTTTAGAACTCTTACCGATATAATTACATAAATATAATTAATCATAGGCTCTAATTTCTTAAATTTGGCTTTATGATAAATTAAAAACTGATAAAATGTATCAAAGTCAATTTTTTATTCCTACTTTAAAGGAAATTCCGAACGATGCACAGATGCCTTCGCATCAGCTTATGCTTCGTGCTGGATTAATTAGGCAAATAGCTGCTGGTGTATTCTCATGGTTACCTCTAGGTTATAAAGTACTAAAGAAAGTACAAGACATACTTAGAGAAGAAATGGATGCCATTGGTGGTCAAGAATTTTTACTTCCTGCTCTTAATCCCAAAGAAATTTGGGAACAAACAAACAGGGTAGAGGCAATGGGCGATGTAATGTTCCATATTAAGAATAGAGATAATTTAATCTTAGCCCCAACACATGAAGAAATAATTGCTTACCATGCTTCTCAAAGTATAAAGTCGTACAAAGAAGTACCTCAAATATGGTATCAAATTCAAAATAAATTTAGAAATGAGCCTAGACCAAAATCTGGTGTTATGAGAGGTCGTCAGTTTTTGATGAAGGATTCTTATTCACTGGATGCTACAGAAGAAGGTCTTGATATTAGTTATGAAAAACATTCGGAAGCATATCATAAGATATTCGACAGATGTGGTATAAAGTTTTTCGTTGTCGGTGCATCTTCGGGTGCTATGGGAGGTAGCAAATCCCAAGAATTTATGGTTGAAAATCCTTTTGGTGAAGATACTTGTGCTGTAAACTATGAGTCTGGCTACTCTTCTAATATAGAAGTTGCAGTATCATCAGTTGAGCAAGTTGGAAGGATTGAAAACTGTCCTGAAATTGAAAAGTTTGCTACGCCAAATGCTAAAACAATCAAAGAATTATCTGAACAGTTTGACTTGCCTATCGAAAGATGTGCGAAATCAGTTGTATATATAATTGATTCTAAACCTGTACTAATTCTGATGAGAGGTATAGATGAACTAAATGAATCGAAGCTACAATCATTTTTTGGCACTAACAATGTAAGACCAGCCGATGAAAGTGAAATATTAGATGTGTTTGGTGCACATCCCGGTTCGTTAGGTCCTATCAATATCAAAAAACAGATACAAGTATTTGCTGACAACTTATTAAATGGTGCAAATGGATTAGTAAGTGGCGCAAACGAAGATGGACAACACTTCAAAAATATTGATCTAGAAAGAGATTGTAAATTAGATGGATACGAAGATTTCCGAACAGTATTAGCTGGTGAAGCCGATACTATCTCAGGAAATCCACTTAAAGTAGTGAATGCCATCGAATTAGGACATATATTCAAATTAGGAACAAAGTACTCAGAAGCTCTAGGTGCGAAGATACTCGATCAGAATGGAAAAGAAAAACCAATTATTATGGGTAGCTATGGTATCGGTGTAGAAAGAGTATTAGCATGTGTTATAGAACAAAATCATGATGAGAATGGTATTATTTGGAATAAAGGATTGACTCCGTTCCATGTACATATACTTGGATTAGCTTTTGATAAATCAGAACAAGTACAAAATGTATGTAACCAATTGAAAGATGAATTAGAAAGACTCGGTCTAGAAGTATTGTTAGATGATAGAAAGGAAAGGCCAGGTTTCAAATTTAAAGATGCTGATTTGATTGGTATTCCAGTACAAGTTGTAATAGGAGATAGGGGATTGGAAGAAAATAAAGTTGAATTGAAATTCAGAAAAACTGGAGAGAAAGTTGAAATTTCTCCTGACAATATTGTTGAAAGCTTAACTAAATTCTACGAAGTATAATGAATTTACAAGCAGATTTACATACACATACTGTACATTCCGATGGAGTCTTAACCGTCAAGCAATTATTCGATAAAGCGAAGAAGGCAGGATTTTCTGGATTTAGTATTACTGATCACGACACTTTATCGGGAGTAGTTGAAGGATTAACTCTTATTGATAATTATAATTTCAAATTTCTCACTGGAGTAGAGTTAACAACTCATGTTGAAGATAAAGAGATTCATCTATTGTCTTATGGAGTCGATCCATATCACGAAGAACTGAACGCTAAGCTTATTAGTTTACAGAAATCTCGTGAGAAAAGAGCAGAGATAATAGTAAGCAAATTAGCAAATTATGATATAAATTTAGATATGGACGTAATTAAAAAGAAAGCTAAAGGTGCATCTATTACTAGACCACATATTGCAAAAGAGATGCTAGAAGGTGGCTATGTAAAGAACTTTAAGGAAGCATTCGACGTTTATATAGGTGATAATCTACCAGCATTCGAAGGTAAGGAAAAGTTTGATATTGTAGATGCAATCAGACTTGTACATGAGGCTGGTGGTAAAACTGTTGTTGCTCATCCTAATAAGTACGTTACCAAAGAAGAAATGCGATTTATGATAAAGAATGGGCTAGACGGTATTGAAGTACTTCATCCTTCTCATAATGAACATCATATTCGATATTGGAGACGTTGGTGCATTGAAAACAAGTTAATAGCCACTGGTGGATCTGATTATCACGGTTCTAGACCTTATGATGAAGATAATTTTGGTAGATGGAAAGTAAACGTTGAAGTAATTGAAAAACTACTAAATAAATAATTCCTTACGGGAGTGGCGAAATTGGCAGACGCGCTGTCTTGAGGGGGCAGTGACCTTAAGGTTGTGTGGGTTCGAATCCCATCTCTCGTACTAAAAAAATAAAGCACTATTTTCAATATGAGAATAGTGCTTTTTAATTTCTTTTGATTCCGGTATTATACTATTTTGAAATTCCTATAACTCCACAGGCTACTCTTGCACCAGCTCCACCTGTAGGCTGAGTCTTTGTGTCATCTTCACCCTCGTGAACTATAACACCCCTTCCTATAATATTATTCATTCCAGATAATGATAATTTATCTGTTATAAATGACACTTTTGCAATTCCTTCAGCATTTGCATCTAGATTACCCAAATCACCAACATGTGTCATATTATCTTCCAACGCGCCATGATTATTATGGTCAGTGAAAAAATGACCACCAGCTGATTTACCATCTGGTGAAGAACAATCTCCAAATTCGTGTACATGGAAACCATGTTTACCTGGAGTTAGATTATACACTTCTGCATTCACTTTTATTCTGCCATCTTCCATTTTTGTGAAAGTAACTTGACCATTTGCCTCACTACCTTCTGTGGGATATAAAATCACTAAAGCTGATTCTATATTAGTTTCGGTTGTTTGTACAATTGCAGATTCATTAGCTTTACCATTATTCATTTCATCGTGTTGATGGTCGGCCTCACTACACGAAATAAACAGTAATGCTGAAGTTGCAAGCGAAATTATAAACTTAAATTTACTCATTATATTACCATACTTATTAAAAAAATATTAAATTTAAACGAAATTAAGTAGATTTATTTTATGATAAAATACAATACTATAATATTAATAATAATTGCTCTGTTCCTTTCATCTTGTGATAAAGGATTAGAGCCACCTGAGGCTGTTCAACCTGCTACATTGAACATTAATATTGATTTTATAAATGATTGGCCTAAACGAGATAGTATCTATGGATTAAGGGTAGTAGCATTCAAATTACCTCCTTCCGATAACTTAATTAGTGAGATATTAAGTGGAAATGCGCAATATAAAGACTTAAATAATGAATATAATGTTAATTATAAGAATATTCAATTTACTTATGAAGAGCTACCTATAGAATTAAAATATATAGTTGTTGCCTGGCAATACGATTCTCTTATTACTGAACAAAGAGCTATTGGAGTTTATAATAACAGCAATAAAAATGAGCCAAGTTCAATAAAACTAATTAATTCAGACACTGTAAACATTAATATTGAGGTAGATTGGAATGATTTCCCGCCACAACCTTTTTAATACATTAATCTTATTCCTATTATTGACTTATACAACTGTATTGGCAGATGTTAAAGGTGTGATAGTTGATAATGAGAGTAATGAACCAATTATTGGTGCTAATATTTCGGTCTTGGGTACTTTAATAGGTGATATCACTGATAGAAAAGGTAATTTTCATATTAAAAGTTCAAAGGATAGCTTATTAATTGAAATTCAATATGCCGGTTATGAAAAGAAATCAATATTCGTCAGTTCGCTAAATCCAGTTAAAATTGAATTGAAGAGATTGACATATCATTCAAATGAATTGATAGTTAGTGCAAATAAGAAGACTGAATCAATTCAGAATGTTCCGATATCAGTATCTCTAATTAAGAGTGAAGATTTTTCTACTAGAAATATAACGTCTATTGATTATGCGCTTCAATATGTCCCTGGTGTTGAAGTTAATCAGGATAATGTATCTATAAGAGGTTCATCAGGCTTTTCTTTCGGAATTGGAACAAGGACGATTTTCCTTCAAGATGGATTCCCATTACTTTCAGCAGATAATAATGATATAAAATTTGATATAATTCCAATTCTCCTCATAGATAGAGTTGAAATTATAAAAGGTGCTGGATCTGCACTATATGGGACGTCGGCACTAGGTGGAGTTATTAATGTATTAACTGCCAAACCATCCTTCAATCCAATGCTTAGAGCTAGACTTTATTCTGGATTATATGATTCTCCTAAATATGAGCAATGGAATTGGAGCGATAAATCACTAATAGATAAAGGACTAGACCTTGCATACTCTCAGAAGTTTGGAGATTATGGGATAATGGGTTCTGCTTCTATGTTCTCTCGAGATAGCTACAAGAGATATGATAAATTAGAGAGGTTGTCAATGTTTTTAAAACAGTTATATGATTTTTCTGAGAAAACTAATGTTGAATTAGCCATAAATTATTCTACTTCTAAAACTGATGATTGGGTTTATTGGAATAGCTTGGATTCTGCACTTATTCCACCAACTGGTACAGATGAAAGCATAGCAATCACGTCAAATAAACTTGCCGTTTCGTCTAGTTTAAAGCATATACTAAACGAAAGCAGTTTTATGAATATAAGGCTAGGCTTGTTCAATACTTATTTTTCCAATATGCTTGCTATTGACAATATAGAATACCGTGAATCTACTGGTAATACTTATTTCTTCGAGACTCAATATTCTAATAGTTTGAACGATGAAAATTCTTTGATTACTGGAATTGAAAGTAGAATCAATCAAGTATCTTCATTTACCTATGGTGATAATATCCAGACAATCCTAGGTGCATACGCTCAATTAGAAAATAAGTCGATTTCCAATTTGATAGCTACGATTGGTATTAGAACAGATAAGGAGCTTTTAGATACTATTGATACTAAATTTCAATATAGTCCAAAAATTGGTTTGAATTACACACTGAGTGAAGATATAACTTTAAGAAGTTCCTATGGTAGAGGTTTTAGAACGGCTTCTTTAGCGGAGAGATTTGCCTCAGTCCAATTTCAAGGATTTAATGTTATAGCAAACCCCGAGCTTAAATCAGAGATTAGTCAATCATTAGAACTAGGATTAAGTTATGATATAATCAATTCAACTGATTATTTGAAGTTAGATATATCAAGTTTTTATAATAGATATGATGATTTAATAGAGCCAACATTTGAAAATAACTCTCAAGCAGTTATTAAGTTTATGAATATCATAGAAGCAGAAATTTCTGGTATAGAGATAGACATGACTTTCAAAACTGAAGAAAATTTTACTCTAAAATCATCACTAACTTACTTGAATCCAAAGAATATAGTTGAAAATAAAGATTTAAAGTACAGATCAAATTATTTATGGTACAGTTCTATAAATTATAAGTTATTACCATTTGAAGTGCAGTTAGATTATAGATATAAGAGTAAGTATAATGAGATAGATGATAGACTTGGTCTGACAATTGAAGGTCGTGATCTGATTGAAAACCATGAAATTAAAATTGATGCCCATATATTAGATATTAGCTTTTCAGTTTATTCAGATATATTTGATACTAAAACAAAATTCACCATGAATATGAAAAATGCTTTGAATTACTATTATCTAGAAATGGTGGGGAATTTGGCACCTATTCGGTTCTTGAATTTCCAGATCGAATCAGAATTATAATAACTCCTATAACCCCTAGTAACCCAATAGCAGAAAACAATATAGAAATAGAAAAGCTTAAGTTAGCTTCATCATTAAGAACATTGGGTTCTCCAATATAGAAAAATAGTATAGAAACCGCATTATTCAAAAAGTGTATAAATATTGGTACTAATATGTTTCTGGAATAATGAGCAAGATAGCCCAGAAATATTCCAATTAGAATAAGTGGGAATAAATTAACTAAGTTGAAGTGAATTAGTCCAAAAATAGTTCCAGTTACCAAAACTGAGAATAGGACAGAATTATTTTCTTCTAAAGACCGCTGACCGAATCCTCTAAATAAAAATTCCTCAGAAATAGCAGGTATAACAGCACCTATCAAAAGTGCCAACAAGAAATCATAAGCATCTCGCCCCATTAACATTTTCTCATAAATTGACTCCATTAGCTTTAAGTAATCTTGGTAGAAACCAATAAATGATTCGGGGATTAGGTACTCTTGAAAAGAAACAAATCCAGTATTAAATAGATTTAGAAAAAATAATCCTATAATACCATAAAAAATATATTTTATTTCAATATTTTGTTCTAGCCTAAATAACTGTTTGAATTTTAATGGAATAATATTGGAAATCAGGATAGTAAGACCAAAAAGAAAAATCAACTGTGAGACAGCTTGAATTAATTTAGCATCTATCCCCAAATCTAGTTTCATTGAAATCAAAGTAACTAATGAACCGAACACATTGAAACCAACAGTGATACCTATTATTAATAAAATTATAACTGTATTTGAAGGAAATTTGTCAATAGATTTATAATTCATTATTTTTACGCATGTTAATTTAGATTTATTAAAAATCACTTTATAAGTAAGTATGAGAGTTGCAATATACATAATATTATTATTAGCTTCTATTACACAATTAATAGGGCAAGAAGCTGTTATTTCTGAATATTATAATGATTCTGATTTTAAGAATGAATGGTCAGAAATACTTATTACCAAAGACAATACCAGTCTTACAGGTTATGAGTTACGCGATAATACAGAAAAATATAATGATGGTGATTCTTGGCAAAAAGGTGTAAAGTTCAACTCTAATAACCTATGGAAAAAGCTTAGAATAGGAACTGTAATAGTTATAAATCACAGAGGGAATAGTGCTAAAGATATTGATCCAAGAGATGGTTACATAGAAGTTGATGCCGAAAATACTTCATATTTTGATAGACCTAGTTGGAATGGTATTGCTTCGTTATCCTTGCAACAATTTGGTGATGTAGTTCAGCTACTAAATGCAAGTGGCTCTAATGTCCATGCATTAGCACACGTAAAATACTCTTCTCAAGGAGACTTCTATAAAATAATAGGGAAGAAATTGGCGTATGTAGGAGATTGTAGTCTAGGCTATTCTATTTCTGTTGGTAATGCAAGTAAATTAGATGATTACAACCTTAATTTGGATAACCTAAGCGGTTATGATACGGGGAGATCAATTACACTTCACTCTCCAGGCGGTACAAAAGGAAAGGCAAATAAAAATCCAAAAGGTTCTCCTATTAATTATAGATTTTGGCAATTGCTTAGAGAGCCAGTTTATAATGCAGCTTTTCTAAAAACTTCAAAACAAGATTCTACTATTAAGTTAAAATGGAATAAGGTCAATTTACCTAGCGGTTCAAATGATTATGGTGGATATATAATCCTCAAAACAACTGATTTAGGTTCTTTTTGTAAACCAATAGACGGTAAAATATATACTGGAGGGCAGAAGATTTGTTTTACTTCAGAAGTGCTCGCCTTCATTCAAGGATCAGATATAACAGAGTTTATTGATGAGAATCCAATATGCGGAGCAACTACCAAATACACAGTATTCGCTTACAATTTCTATGATGGTAATAGAACGTCATGGAAAATAGAAGATGGTAGAGGAATTGCTTATTCTGACGTGATAAATGAGTCTAATACTGAAACAATAACATTAGATAACCCTATTGATGTGATAATTGATTCTCGGCTAGGCACTAAATTTTGCTCCATAGACACAACAACACTATTTACTGATATTGCAGAAGATAAAAAGGGTGACTATAGCTACGCTTGGTATTTTAGAAGAGAGATTAGTGGTTCGGAAACCATACTTATAGATTTCAAAGAACCAGGGATATCTGATTCCGTTTCTATTTATAGACCTGGTTACTATCGATTGGAAATAAAAGGGAAAGATGGTTGTATAACGGAGTCAAATACTATTTACATAGAGATAATAGAGCAACCAGATTCATATATAGCAAATGAAAGTGGTAATATAATTACTAAAGATACAGTTATCTATTATTGTGAGAATATAGATTACAAATTAAGAGCCGATACAAGGCCCAAAGACCCCAAAGAGCTTATATACTTATATAAAGATGGATTAAAAGTTAGTAATTTTAGTGAATTATTCGATATAAAAGTAGAGGGAAAATACTATTATATATTTATAAATGGCGACTGTAAAGACACTTCTTTTTCAGTAACATTTGAGAAATCCATATCGGTAGTAGAGTCAAATTTAACTAACTTAGACTATAAAATTCCTTTAACTAAAAATTCTAAAATTGATTCAGTTATTATCACTAATAAGTCCGATAAGGATATTATCTATCAAAAATCTGATTTTAAAATTAAATCACCATTTACACTATTAAATTCATTTCCTATTACTTTAAAAGCCAATAGTTCTGAAACATTGTTAATTGATTTCAAACCTGTGACTAATGGTAAATACTATGATACTCTAAAAATCAATAATACTTGCGATGATTTGAAGGTTAGTCTAATGGGTGAAAAAGTTAAATCGAATATATTAATTACAGCCGATAAGGACTCCATTGACTTTGGAATACTCCTAAGCTGTACTTTTGTTATAGATACAAACTACACTATTAAAAATGAAGGAAATGAGTGGGTAATATTAAAAGGTATAAATAATTTTGGGAGTTTTGGAATTCAAAATTTTATACCAAATGATACCTTATTCCCTAACTCTTCCAAGACATTTATAATAAATACTACTGACATGAATATTGGTTCAAAGTATAATGCTACTTATTTTGAATGGATATCTGAAAGTGGGGTTGAAGGAACAGTAGATTTAATTTTAAAGGCGTACGTTACGATTCCCAGCTCCAGAATAGTTGAAGATACTCTAGACTTTGGAATTCTATCGGGTTGTGAAGAGTTCATAATTGACTCTGTTCATGCTTATAATGATGGGAAAATTGAAGTTGAGATTAGTCAAGACGATATCACCACTGGTATTGAGATTGTAAATGGACCTATAATTATACATCCTGGAGATACAGTTGTTGTAATATTAAAATACTCTAAGTCAAGTCCTAAAAAAATAAATGAACGTAATCGATTTAAGTTTAGGGCGCCATGCTCAATTACGGTTCCTTCTTTTTATCTAATAGCTGAACGGCAAGAAGGTGGGTATAATCTTGATATTAAAGACACAATAGATTTCGGCAAATTCTATACTTGTGAGGAAATAGATAAAACTATAGTAGTAGATATTAATATATTTGAAAAAGAGATTACGGAAGAAATAAGCTTAATTAACATCGAAGAGCAAGATGGAAATTTCGATATTGCAATATCACCTCAAAAAATAGAAGAGAATACTAAGATTCCTATTACTTTTAATAAAAAAATACCAAAAAAATATAACTCAAAAGTAAAATTTTCATTTGAGCCATGTGGAATACAAAGAAAAATTACACTGATAGCTGAGGTCATAGAACAAAAACTAGATTATACAGAAATTATACAATTTGCCTCATATAATCAAGGGAATAGCTCCTCCAAATCCTTAATAATAACTAATATAAATGAAGATGAATTGATAATTGAAAGTATAAATCTACCTCAGAATGTTTCATTTAAAAATGTAGTCAATTTCCCGATTATTTTAGCAAAAGATAGTGTATTAAAACTAGAACTTGAATTTAAGTCTCTTAAGATTGGTGAATTTAAAGATTCACTTAATATAGTTACAACTAAACCATGTAATTACAGTTATGTTGCTTATATAGAGGGAACTGTTTTAGACACAACTATACCACCTGGTAATTTCATAGCTAATTTTGGTGTTGGAAATTATAATACTCCACCTAAAGAAGTAATAAACATACCTATTAATATTAAAGAGAATATTTATAGTTTTGATTCTGTTGATGTTGAATCAATAACTATAAATTTAATTTATCCTTTTAGTGCTCTAGTTTTAGGCGATGTTAGAGCCCTACAAAATGACTTACAAGTAACTAAAACTGATATAAGAGGTTCTCTTAGTTTAGAATTAAGTAAGATAGACAATAGCATATTTAGCTTTAATTCTGATAAATTAATAAACTTAGAATTCTATGTGCTAGACGTAGTACCTAACAATTACAAGTTGCAACTAAAAAGCGGAAAAGTGCAATCTTTCCCAAATATGACAGTAACTACAGATGATAGTGTAATAGTAGCAATTTCAGAGAATTGTGTTAATAATACTGATTTCGCTTTTGTAAATCTTTTAAATCTATCATACAAAGTAGAGAATAATAACTTGAGTATTAGTTTTGAACAGCCGACTGACGATATTTATACTATGGAATTGATAGATAATACAGGACAAACAATAATGACAATTTTAGATGGAAGTCAAAGTAGGGGTGTGCGTTATGAAAATGTTAATATAAGTTCTCTTGCGAGTGGTATTTACTACCTAACTCTTAGATATGCAAATAAAGTAATTGTCGAAAAAGTAAGTATTATAAAATAAAAAAGCCCTTCTTTTAAAGGGCTTGAATCTAAAGTTAATATTTTAATGTGTGTGATTGGAGTAACCACATTGACATTTTGGAATTTCGAAACTCTTTATTCTTTCATGAAAATCAAATCCATTATACTTTTCTGATTCCCACCAAAATGATGGTTTCTTAACATCATAATTTCCAATTTCATCCATAGTTTCAGAGTTATATACTCTTCCATTTAATATTGTATAAACAACATTCTCAGTTTTGTATAAATCCTCAAGAGGGTTGCCATCAATTACAATAATATCTGCCAATTTTCCAGATTCTAATGAACCAATCTCACTATCCATGCCTAGATACTCAGCTCCGTTAATAGTAGAAGCAGCTAAGACCTCCATTTCAGTCATACCACCTTGGTGTAACATCCACATCTCCCAATGAGCCCCAATGCCTTGTATTTGCCCATGAGCACCCATGTTTATCTTTACACCAAAATCAGTTAATTTTTTTAATGATTTCGATGTTAAGATGTGTCCATTCTCATATTCCTCTTCGGGTATCATTGTTCTATGTCTAGACCTAGAATCTATAATCTCTCTAGGAGTGAATCTTAATAATCGTTCTTTTTCCCAAACATTTGTGTTTTGATACCAATAATACTCGCCTGTAACAGAACCATAGTTTACAATTAGAGTAGGTGTATTATGAGTTTCTGTGTTCGACCAAAATTTCAAAACATCATTATATAATGGTGCTACTGGAATATTGTGTTCAATTCCTGTATGACCGTCAGCTACCATAGTCAAATTATGGAAAAAATTAGAGCCACCTTCTGGTACAACTAACATTTCTAGTTCTCGAGCAGCTTCTATTATCTGCTGTCTTTGGCTTCTTCGTGGTTGGTTATATGATTTGACTGAAAATGCACCAAAAGCTTTAGTTCTTTTTAAATGAGTCTTTGCATCTTCTAAATTGTTTACAATAGCTTTGAAATCACCATCGGCCCCATATAGTATAATTCCCGTTGAATACGTTCTTGGCCCAACCATTCTACCTGTCTTAATCATTTCTGATTGACTAAACACCATTTCTGTATTTGATGATGGATCATGAGTAGTTGTAACTCCATAAGCTAAATTTGCCCAGTATGGCCAGTGCTTTTCAGGACTAACACCATATCTGAATGTACCTTGATGAGCATGGACATCAATAAGACCTGGCATTGTTGTTTTACCTTGCAAATCTATGATTTTTGCATCAACTGGGATAGTTATTTTTCCTTGAATCCCAATTGCTTCAATTTTATTCTCATTGATTATGATAGTACCATTATCAATTACTTTTCTGTCCTTATCCATTGTGATAATTCGAGTATTAGTTAAAGCAATTTTCCCAGATGGTTTATCGGACTTTATTTTTGGACCAATATCAATAGAGGTTGACTTTTGTTTTTCAGATTCTTTCTTCTTCTCCTTTAGATAATCAAATGATTCTTTTAAACTTATTGTATGATACTGATCACCCAAAGTCCAATGTAAGTTCTTGCTGTCATTTGACCAATGCATATTTATACCAGCATCATCAGCAACATTAACTATAGGGATTGATTTTATATCAGCTGATAAAACTATTGGTTGTCCTGTTTTAGGAAATCTGGCTATATAGACTTTGTGTAGCTCATTGAATGCAATAAACTGACCATCTGGAGATGGAACAAATCTATTTGCATAAGTAGATGTGAAATGAGTTTTCTTATCATTTCCCAGTAGATCAACTGAATGATATCCTTTATCTAGTTCACCAAAGTAATAGCCACCAGTTTGATAGTATATTCTTGTTTCATCTTCATTGAATTGTGGATACTCACCTTCTTCAGTTACTAGTATAGGTTTAGAATTCTTATTCAAATCTAGAATATAAATTCCAGCTTCATTTGTAAATGAGTATCCCTGATGTTCGTTACCACTTTCTTTCAGATATAAGAGCTTATTCCCATCTTTTGAGAAGCTGGGTGTTCTATATATACCTTTATGTAAATCTACAGTGTTTATACTATTGGTAGTCAAGTTATATATTTTAATTTTTCCTTTATCTGCATCCGTCCAAGTAACATAAACTAATTTACTCCCATCACTACTAAATGAGGGTTCAAATTCAAGATTACTCTCGTCTGTTAATCTTGTAGCAGTTTTAGTTTTCAAATTGTACACATATAAGTATCCAGCTGCATTGTAAGCTATTTTATCTCCTTTCGGAGAAGTAACCACACCTCTCAGGACTTTAGAATCAATTTCATCAGTAAAAACTTTATTTTTAAATCTAACTGTCTCTTGTAGTCTATGTTTTGCATTTACTTCAAAAGGGATTTCTGTGAATGATTTATTCGAAACATTCACATTCCATATCTTACCATTCCCATATATAATAATATTCCTACTATCTGGTGTCCAATCGAAATTTGGATAAACACCAAATATAGCCCAAGCTTCTTGTTGGTCTTTTATTAATCCATCAAATAAAGGCCATTCTTCCCCTGTCTCTATATCCTTAATAAATAGGATTGTTTTAGTCCTAACTCTAGAAACGAAGGCCAGAAACTTTCCATCAGGTGATGATTGTGGTCTGAACGCACCTCCAGGTCCACCTGCATAAGGTTTTGTTTCCCCATTCTCAAATTCATATCGTTTTATAGCATATATCTGATTATTGGGATCCTTATTATATTGAAATGTACCACCCGGATACATATCCTCAGAATAGTACATATATTTACCATCTGCTGACATATTTGGTTCATTAACATCCTGTTGGTCATTTTTCTTTTTAGTCAGTTCAATACCACTACCACCAGTAATATGGTACATCCACATTTCTCCAGCACCAGCTGAACGAGTAGATGTAAAGTGCTTTCTAGCTATTAGGAATTCGCTATCTGTAGTCCAATCAGCATTATTCAATAATCTAAAATCTTCCTTAGTAATTTGTTTAGGGTTACTCCCATCGATATTCATTATCCAAATATTGTCAGCTCCATCTGCATCACTTGTGAATGAGATATACTTACCATTTGGTGAATATCGGGGTTGTACTTCCCAAGCTAAACCTTGTCTAAGGACTTTAGCTTTACCACCAGTAACAGGTATAGTATATATGTCACCTAACATATCGAATACTATAGTTTTTCCATCAGGACTTACATCTAAATTCATCCAGGTTCCGTCAGTAACAGTAAATTCTACTGTTTTGTTAGTACCTGGTGGATTGCTAACATCCCACTTCTCTTTTTCTTCTTCTGAAATTAAATTACTGACCCAAAGTAGGGTTAGTAAGAATAAGAACGTCTGTTTCATTCAATTCTCCTTGTTCATCATTATTTGATTTATTTTTATCTATCCAATTATTTATTATTTCTGTCAATACAAAAAGAGGCACTGGACCATCTTCTAGAACTAAATCATGAAATTTCTTAATGTCAAATTTATTTTTAAGTGCTTCTTTAGCTCTTTCCCTTAAATCTAATATATGTCTCATACCTATTTTATATCCTGTTGCTTGCCCTGGCATTACTATATGTCTATCAACCATCCCTATTGATTCCGAGTTAGTTGCGGGGGTGTTAGTATTGTAATAATCAATCGCTTTTTGTCTATCCCATTTTTTAGCATGTATCCCTACATCGACAACTAATCTGCAAGCTCTCCAAAGCTCCATTGCTAAACGGCCAAAATCAGAGTAAGGATTCGAATAATATCCAATTTCCTTTGGCAATAATTCAGAATAAAGACCCCACCCCTCTACATAGCTTACATATAGATTGCCTACACTCCTAAACTTTGGAATTCCTTCTAGTTCTTGTGATATTGCTATTTGCATGTGATGACCGGGTATTCCTTCATGGTAAGCTAGTGCTTCCATCTGATATATAGGCATATCTGCCATATTATAGAGGTTTGCATAGTAGATACCTGGTCGTTTACCATCAATAGAAGGTAACTCATAGAATGCAGTTCCAGCTGATTCTTCTCTATATGGCTCAACGGCTTTTACTATAAGTTCTGTCTTAGGTAATACATTAAATAATTTAGGTAATTCTTGTTTCATAGAATTGATAATTGATTTAGCACTATCTAGATATTGTTGTTTGCCCTCAGCATTGTTTGGAAAATAGAATTGTTTATCTTCTCTCATAAATTTGAAAAAAGATTGCAAATCACCCTTAAATCCAACATTGTCTTTTATTTTAATCATTTCACTATGGATTCTATCGACTTCATAAAGTCCATATTCATATATTTCATCAGAAGTTATATCAATTGTATTATTCAACTTTAATTGATAATTGTAATAATCATCACCATTTTTTAATGACCAAACACCGATGTCTTTATTTGATACTTTTCTTAATTCTTTCAGATAAATAACTAAATCCTGGTAAGCTGTAGAAAAATTTTCATTAATTGCTTTTCGGATTTCTCTATCTAATTTAATATTTATTTTAGAAGTCTTAGTTTTGAAGTCTTTATATATAGGATGATTCTCGATACTATTTTTCGAATTTAAAATCAGATTTTCAGAACTTTGAATAACATAGTCTAGATTAATAGCTGGTGCTATGATGCCCTTACTCTCCCTTCTTTTAAGATTGTCAATAAGTTGAGATATAACTTCTGGGACTTTGTTCACTCTGCTCAAATAATTCTCTGCATCTTTCTCATTGGCTATAGTATGTTGATTGATAAGAGTTGATGGAATCTTAGTATGCCATCCATCCATCTGACTAACAGGATACTCATGATATATGTACTCTGCACCTGCTAGCTCAGTCTCAACATTATAGAGATAGATTTTATAACTTAATAAAGATTGATCAGTCAAATTACTAACTTTAAAGAATTTTGATAATTCTACAATGTTATTTGTCAGTATATCTAGTTCTGCTAATTGCATACTATCTGAAATATTATCCCATTTATCATCGTTAGTTCTATATCCGTATTCTGTTTGTAGTGCTGGATATCTATTGACTTTTGCTAACCATACAGAATCTAACCATTTATTGAATTCTAAATTCTGATTAGTATTTACAGGTTTAGGTGAATCCGTACAAGAGAACAGTAGAATAGGTAAAAGCAGCATAAAGTATTTCATAAATTTGCACTATTTGATAATCAGTAAAATATAAATATAACAGATTATGTAACATTTTTAGTATATTATTATTATTAAAGTATATGACTTTACAAAAACACAAAAAATAATGAAAACTATATACACATTTTTGATCTTAATATTGGCGAGTAATCTGCTAAATGGACAGAATTTTCATGTCTATGATGTAAATTCAGATGAATATCCAATTATAAATGCAAAATTCTATGTTACTGATTCTAATAATAAACAAATAACACAATTTGTTCCTGAAGAATTTCAGATAGTAGAGAATATGATTAATCGAACAGTCAGGGAAATAGAATGTAGTTCTAAGCCGGTATTTAATAGAATATCTACAGTTCTAACTATCGATGTATCTGGCTCAATGAAAGGGCAGAGATTAGATTGGGTTAAGTTGGCAGCTAGCCAATGGATAGGGCAAATGGACACTTTAAACGAAGAAACAGCTATTACTACTTTCGATGATGAAGCCTTGCTTTATTCTGATTTTAAGATTAATAAGTCCTTATTACTACAGTCAATTGCAACCCTTGAAATAAGAAACGGAACAAATTATAAAAATGCATTTCTTGATCCTTATGCAGGTGCATTAGACGTTGCTCGTAGAGCTCAATTCAAGCCTATTATAATATTTTTAACTGACGGAGTTGGCCTATCAGATTTCAATCCATCTGACATTGTTAAAAGGGCAGAAGAATTAGGAGCAATTGTGTATTCTATTTCGATTGATATTTCATTACCACTTGAAATGAAAGCTGTTTCTGATGCTACGGGAGGTCAATACTTCGAAAATATTGATTCTCAAGAAAAGCTAATAAATGTTTATAATACAATTCGCAAAATTGCAATAAGTACTAGCCCTTGTAATATTTCATGGTTTACAGAAGGGTGTTTACAAGGTAGGATTGCGGACATTAAATATAGACCATTAAATTTAGATAAAAAAGTTTCTTATAATTCTCCTGGAGAAAAGTTCCCTGAATTTGAATATTTGAATGGCGACTTTGCTCTTTTTGAATGTCAAAAGCAATTTACAAATATTATAAGGCTAAAGGCAGTAACCGACAAAATAAATATATATGGAATAAATAAAAACAATAGTGTTGCCATTTGTTCAGATTTCACAGCAAAATTTATAAATAGAAAAGTACCTTTTACTTTAGAAAAAGACTCAATTGTCGAAATTGCAATAACATACAATCCGACAGATAGTAAACATAAATTTTGTGAATTTGAAATAGATGCAAGTTCTTGCCAGAACAATAAAATTATTGCTGTTAGTAATTGCTTGAACTCACCTCCTTCGGAAGTGCCTATTAATATTAGAAGGCCAAACGGAGGCGAAGTATTTAAAGCAAATACTGTAGAAAAAATATTTTGGAATGGAACACCTCAGAATAGTGAAATAATGATTGACTATTCACTTGATTCGGGTAAAAATTGGAGTTTAGTTAATCTTGGGAAAATGTACAATACATCTGTTTGGAATATACCAAACGTTGAAAGTGATAATTGCTTGGTAAGAGTTAAAAAAATAAGTGATATAGCGGGTAGAAAAATATATGATGCAAGCATTGATAGTAGTGATGTAAATAAAATTAGCTGGAATAAGCGAGGTAATGTATTCGCTATATTATCTGATACTAACTCAATTAAATTATTCAATAGTATTACTGGTGAAAAGATAAATGAGTTCTTCATGGAAACAGATACTTCATCCTTTATTGATGTTCAGTTTTTCCCAGATGGTGCACGTTTATTCGTCACAAATCCTAACGGATTATATATATTTAATGTATTAAATAAAAAGTTCGACTTAATTAATAACCTATCTGGGGAGTTAGAACTGAGTAAAGATGAGAAAATAATAACGGTTACAAATTCTGATAGTATTGCGATTATGGATATCCAAACTAGAGAGATACTCAATGTATTCCATAGACCAATAATTAACGGTAAGATATCAGGTTCTGCTATATCAAATGATTCTCGCAAAATTGCATTTTGTTTGGAGACTAAAGGTATATCAGATTCAATTTATGTATATGAAAATAGTACCACTTGGAAAGTAACCTCAAGATATACTATGACGGATACTTCAGAAAAATACTCATATCAAAATATAGATTGGAACTATGATGATAAATTTATTTTTACTAGCTCAGCCGTTGGTACCATTCGTTTTATTGAACTTTGGGATCTAAGCACTAAGAAAAAAGAAGTGAGATTATTTAGGCCAGACACTCGAATATCTGATATAGAAGCTTCATCAATTGAGAACTTACTAGTGACTGTTGACCATGGTTCAAATGTGATTGTATTGGAAGTCGTTGAAAAGGACGGCAAAAAAGAATTTCAAGAGAAATATAGTTTCATTTCTAATAGTCTAATAGATAATACAATAGAATGGAGCCCTGATTATACAAGATTTGTGGTGGGAACTAACGGATTACCTTCTGATAATTTGTTAGCTGTATATTCAGTCAAAGCTTATCCAGAATATGAAGATATTTCTGATAGTGTCTTCTCAATAAGAAAGACTGTATTTGAAGTAAATGATATAGATTTAGGTACTGAGCTGGTAGGTCAAACAAAAGACTCTACGATTACCAACTTGTTGAAATACAACTTCGAATATCCTTTTCAGATTGATTCCGTTAATATATCTGGAATTGACAAGGCAATGTTTTCAATTTCAAATAGTCCTACATTACCTAATGTCGCGAATAGTGTAAACCAACCTAATTTCGAGTTCGGCTTTACTCCAAACAGAGAAGCGAATTTTACAGCTACACTCAACATTTATTCCCAATTTGGATTGAAAACAAGTAAGCTTTTGGCTAAAGGTGTAAAGCCGTTAGTTCAAGTTGAGAACTATAATTTTGGTGAAGTTCTTATTACTAAGGATTCCACTATAAAAAAGAAATCAATTATTAACAATGGTTCTTCTATACTAATTATTAATAAGATTTACTTAGTTGGTCCATCCGATAAATACTTTAAATTACTAGATGCATCTGGAAATACAATCAATGAAATAACAAATCTAGAAATCGACCCCAAAGAGGAGTTTGAAGTTTCTATTCAGTTCTTGCCACTTATTCCTGAAATTGAGAACGCAAGGTTAAGAATCGAGTATGTTGACGTTTCAAATGCAGTTACTACCACACATATTAACCTATACGGTGAGGGGATTAACCCCAATCTTGAATTTAGTAATAGCATCAACTTTGGTAATGTGATCTGCGATGAGACGAAAACCGAAACTATCACCGTTTACAACAAGGGCAGAGGCAATATTACCATTTCCGATATCAAGATTAATAGTTCCAACTTCACTATTCTTAATAACTTCAACTTTAATATCAAATTGCAAGGCGGGGATTCCCTTTCCTTCGACGTGGAGTTCAAACCCATTGACAATGGAGTTATAAAAGACTCCATTTTAATCTTTACCAATGAGTTGGAAAGCAATATCAGGAAAATTTATCTCAATGCAAGGAAACTAAATACTTCTTTCGTTGTCTCGGGGAACAATAACTTAGTCGGGGCAGACAATAACGTCGTTATAAATGAGACTTTCAGGGTTATAAATAACGGGAAAACCGACTTGATATGGAATAATAACTTGCCCTATATATCTAAAGACGGTAAAATTGAGGTGCTTTCCGTTAGCCCGGATCCAACTTTACAAGGCGATACAGCCATTGTCAACTACAGATTCAACGGCGGCGACAAAGGGGAGAGCTTCAACTTCAAATTTGCGCCCCAGCCCTATTGCTCGGATAGCATTGACATTAGCGTTAATATCAAAAACACTCAAGCGACACTATTCACCGCTTTTGAGTCTGAATTCCACATAGTTTGCGAAGACACTCTTAAAATCAAAATCCTTGTAACTAATATCGGGGAAGAAGAGCTTAGTATTACTAACATTAGATTCGAGAATGATAATTCAATATTATTTACAGTTGATAAAAAAATAATAACCCTTCAAGGTTCTGAATCTGACACTTTAACCATAATTTTCGCAACAAATAATGTTGGTATATATAATACAGATTTAGTCTTTATATCAAATGATTCCAAATCTACTAATGGGAAGCTTTCCAAGCCCATCAAAATCAAAAAAGATATTTCTAACTTTGAAATCATTGAAGATGATGTACAATTCGTGTTCAATGGACTCAATAATCCTGGTAATAAGACATTTAATATTAAAAATACTGGTTCGGTTTCAATTAGATGGAACATTCAACCGCTACCTGGATTTAATTTAGTCTCAATAGATCCTCTTGTTGCTCAGCCGGGACAATCCTCAGTTATCACAGTAAATTACAGCGGGCCAAATGATATCTCAAGTGAAAATATACTTATTGTAAATGACTCTTGTATGAATCAAGATAGTATAATATTCAATGTAGTTTCTGCAGGTAACGGGATTGCAGTATTAAGTTTACCTCAGAGAGAGAGCAGAAAAATAGGGGAGGTATTCAATTATCCAATTACTTTATCAAATTCAAATAAATTAGATGAAGCAGGAGTAACAACTATTTCTGGTCAACTATTCTTTAATCATTCATTAATGCGCCCAACTAAATTGAAAAGTAGAATAGATAATGGGGTTAGAATTATTCCATTTGAAATCTCTAATCTCGATAAAGGAGCTATATTAAACATTGAAATGGAAGCCTTATGGGGTGATGATTCCTGTGCAGTTGTAGCAATGGATAGCTTATCTGCCAACGGTAACACAACTGACATTGAAATAGACCAAGAAATAGGTTTGTTTTGTGTTAGTGACCTTTGTTATGAAGGGGGAGTTAGATTAATAGATCTTTCAGTCGAATTAAGTGCAACTGTAAAGATTATTGATAATAATTCTAATGAATTAAATATTGAATTAAATCTAATAGAAAAAGGATTAACTGAAATAAAAATATTAGATTTCAATGGAAGAAATGTTATGAATTTATTAAGCGATGAAATACCATTAGGATACAATAATTTAAGTAGAAATATTAGTAATATATCTAATGGCGTTTATATGATAGAAGTAATAACTCCATCTATAACAATTTACAGAAAACTAATTATCGTCAGATAAAAACTCTTTTAATGATTGTTTATTGATATTAATATCTCTTTGTGGAAAAGGTATAGAAATATTATTCTTATTGAATTCTTCTATTATCTTATATCTTATATTTGATTGTACCGAAAAACCATCAAGTGGGAATTGAATGAATATACAAAGTCTAAAATTATAAGCACTTTCACCAATATTATCAAACATAACAAATGGTTCAGGTGTTTCTAAAACTAGCTCTTCAGTTCTAGCAATCTCGATAAGTAGTTCTTTAACTTTATTTGTATCAGAACCATAAGCAACATCAATTTTAATATTAAATCGAACTGGATGAATACCATTATCATAGTTAATAACTTTCTCTGTAACTATTTTAGAGTTTGGTATAATTACGACAGAGTTATCAAAACTAACTGCACTTGAAGTTCGAAGTCCAATATTTTGAATTTTTTTAAACTCACCATCAACAACAACAATATCTCCAATCTTAATTGAGCCTTCGAATAGTAGAATTATTCCAGATATTAAATCATTAAATGTTTGTTGTAAGCCTATACCAATACCAACTAATAAAGCAGCACTACTAGCTAATAAGAAAGTAACATCAAACCCAATTACATTTAGATAAAATGAAAATCCTATTATCCACATGAAATAGCTAATTAATTTATAGACAGCTATTGTAGAGCCTCTATCTCTTTTAGAATATTTAAAAACAATACGATTAAGTAATTTTGATAATACTTTAAGAACTATTAAAAAAATAAATAATACAGCAACATCTTTTACTTCAATATTTACATTTGAAATAGAGAATAAATCGTAGCTCAATAATTTATTTAATGCAGTCTTAGTCATATTTTTTTTAAATTAGTGTTGTAGAATAAAGTCAAATTAAACTAAAAGGGATAAAATGAAAAATATTATAACTACTTTAGCAATGATTATCATTGCATTTAACTTCTCTTTAGCAGATGTTAAACTTGAATTTAAGAATTACGATATAGGTAATGAAGCTGAAAGTGAATTAAATACCGCTATATTCACACCTAATATACTAAAGATAGACAGTAAGAATAAAAATGGTAAGGTAACTATTATTTATAATGCGGCAAAAGAGAAAATTGTAATTATTATGTATAATGAAGAGTCATATATGGTAATGAATAAAGAGTTGATTTCAAATTTAAATAAACAAATGTCAGGTATGATGGCACAAATGAAACAACAACTTGCAAATTTGCCTGATGCACAAAGAAAGCAAATGGAAAAGATGATGAGTTCTCAGATGGGAGGTGTAGATGTTACATATACTATTAGTAATACCGGAGAAAAGAAGAAAGTAAATCAATGGAACACTACCAAATATAACTTAAAAGCTAATGATGAGCTGAAAAGTGAAATATGGGCTGCACCTTATAGCACTGTAGGTATAAATGAAGCTGATATGGGAGTTATGAAATCATTTAGTGCATTTATGAATGATATGTTGAAATCAGTACCAATGGCACAGAAAGACCCATTTTCTGCAGTATATGATGAATTAAAAGGAATACCAGTAAAAACAATTAATGCAACTGATAATTCAGTTAGTGAATTAGTTAGCGTTAAAGATTATACTGCAACTGAAAATGACTTTATTATTCCAGAGGGTTACACTGAACAAAAACTACCTACAGCTGGTGGTGGTAGATAATGATTAGATCTATTTCGGTTTTATTAATATCCATTTTATTTTTTGGTTGCGAAATAGAAAATCCGAAATTGTCTCTTAACGTCAAAAAGAAGGAAAGACGAGCGAAGAATATAATAATAATGATTGCGGATGGATGTGGTTATAATCATATAGATGCAACAAACTATTACACTAACGGGGAACTGAACTCCCAAGTTTATGAATCATTCCCCGTTATTTTTCCTGTAAGTACATCACCTGCTATTTCGGGTAAGTTTAAATCAGAAAATGGACTTAGTTGGCAAAACGGATACAACTCCGGACTAACATACTCTGATTCTAATTGGAGAAATATCAGCCCTACTGGTTCAGGTGCTGCTGCTACAGCCATAGCTTCAGGAAGAAAAACGTATAATTCTTCCATTGGGATGGATATATATTTCCAACCTTTAAAATCCATAGCAGAAAAAGCTAAAGAACTTGGCAAATCAGCAGGGTTAGTGACTACAGTACCTTTTGCACACGCTACACCTGCTTCATTTGCTGCGCATAATGTGCACAGAGATAACTATGAAGAGATAGCTCGAGAGATGATCAAGAGTAATATGGATATTATCTTTGGATGTGGTCACCCTGACTATGATGATGATGGTGATAGAACAGAAACACCTGATTACCAATATGTTGGTGGCAAGGAGTTTTGGAATAAATATGCTTCAGGTAAGAATTATGGTAGAAGATTAATAACTAAACAAAGTGATTTTGAAAAGTTATTAATGAATCCAACTGAGGAAAAACTACTGGGTTTGCCATTAGTACATTCTACATTACAAGTAGGAAGGGGAGGAGATGTTAATGCAAATCCTAATCAAGTACCATATATAAAGTCAATACCAAGTTTAAAATTATTAAGTAAAACGGCACTAAATTCATTAAATCAAAATCCAAAAGGATTCTTTTTAATGATCGAAGGAGGAGCAGTAGATTGGGCAGCTCATTCTAATTATTCTGGTAGAATGATTGAAGAACAAATATCGTTTAATAAAGCTGTTGAAAGTGTTGTAAAATGGATAGAAACTAATTCAAGTTGGGATGAAACTTTGCTTATAGTAACTGCTGATCATGAGACTGGGTATTTAACAGGTCAAGATGGGTTCAATAGCAGAGTTAGTACGAATGGTAAGGGCAAAATACCGAATATGAAGTGGAACAGTTTAAAGCATACGAATGTGCTGATACCACTTTATGCAAAAGGGGTAGGTTCAGAACTATTTGATGATTATGCTGATGAAATAGATTCACTCAGAGGTTATTTCATTCAAAATTCTGAAATTGGTCAAGTTATGTTTAGAACAATTGTAAAATAATCATTTGTAAACGAATTTATATGTAATCTCTCTTTTTAGTGATCCACCCATAGTTTGAACTATATTACCAATATTTTCATAATCTTCAACAATTCTATCCACTCTGTTAATTTCATCATAGTATAGCATAAAATGTCCTTTAGGAGATGTTATCTCCACTAATCTATCTTTCTCATCAAATCTAAAATCTTCGGAACTAATATTCCCTAAACTACTGAAGGTATAGTGAGTTACTCTGTTGTTCTTATCTAACTTTACAATATCAACTATTTTACAATTACTATACTCGATTTCATATTCAATTTTACCGTCTCTACCAGTCTCCCAATCTACAGTATCTCTATGACACCAACTAGAGAATTTGTAAGTACGGATACCATTACTTTCAGACGAATCTAAATTTTGATATTTAGAAGCCATCAAATAGTGAAATAATTCTATGTTCGGGTATGAAACTTCTATTAATTCTTCCATTATCTGATTAAAATCAAATTTATATTTATCACTGAATGTTCTATCGAAAACAACAGCAGTATCTATCAATGACAGTTTATTATCTAAATCGATTTCTAATATTTTTAAAGAATTAACTTGTTGTTTGGAGTTACTTGAACTCTGAGAAATTAAATAAATGGGGAATAATAAAACTAATACTAATACTTTCATAAGGAATTTACTTTTTTTATTTTTAAAGACGCTTTAATTGAACATTAAGTTACATTCATCAATCAAAACAACCTATAGATCGTGCTATTACAAGTCTTTGTATTTCACTTGTACCTTCACCAATTTCTAATAACTTCTGATCACGATAATACTTCTCTGCATCATACTCTTTCATCAGTCCATATCCACCATGTATTTGGACACAGTGATTTGCCGAAGTGTGTGCTAACTCTGAGCAATAAAGCTTTGCTATTGCCCCTTCTTTTGTGATATTTAGCCCTTCTTCTTGCATTCTACATACATCATAGAGGTAGTTACGAGCCAATTCCAGTCCCATTTCAACATCAGCTAATTTGAAAGCAGTTGCCTGATAACGTGAGATTGGTTTACCAAATGTAATTCTTTCTTTGGAATATTTTAGTGCTAACTCATAAGCTCCTTGAGCTAAACCTAATCCCATAGCAGCAATAGAAAGTCTGCCACGGTCCAAAGTTGATAACATTTGTTTGAATCCTTCTCCTTGTTTACCAAGCATTGATGATTTATGAACTCTAACATTTTCTAAAACTAACTCGCCAGTATTTGAACCTCGCCACATCATCTTATCTTTCATGACTAACTGTGAAAAACCTTCAGTATGATTTTCTACTAAGAAACAAGATAGTTCTTTACCGCCACCATCTCTTTCGCCTGTTATGGCAAGAATTGTAGAGCCAACCGTAATATTTGTAGCTGAATTAGTAATGAATATTTTTGTACCATTTAGTATCCAATAATCTCCATCTTGTACAGCAGTTGTCTGCGTATTACCTGCATCTGATCCAGCTTCGGGTTCTGTTAAACCAAACCCCCATAGTTTACCGCTAGCTAATTGTGGTAAATACTTTTCCTTTTGCTCCTCATTTCCAAAATAGTAAATAGGTCCGGTACCAAGTGAATTATGAGCAGCAATTGTTGCTGCCTGAGAGCTATCTACTCTTGCTAACTCTTCTACGGCAATTATATATGAAACGTAATCTAATTCTGCACCACCGTATTCCGAGGGTAAAAATGCCCCAAGTAGTCCAAGTTCAGACATTTGTGCAGTAATTTCATACGAAAACTCTTCATTTTCGTCTAATATCTTAGATTGCTTCCTGATATTATCTTCTGCAAAACTGCGAATTGTATCGCGTATTAAAATTTGATCTTCTGTTAGATTACGATTTAAAGGCATATTCTAGTTAATTATTTTTTTACTGAAAAACATTATGTAATTTTACAATATAAGAATTTTAATTATTAAAAAATAAATTCGATGATTCAATCCCGTTATTACCTAACAATTATTTTATTATTTCTATTTACATCATGTATCCGCAATAGCAATGAAAGTCAGTCTGATGGTTCCTATAGTATTCAATATATAGAACTTACTGAGACTAAAAGGGTTAATGATAATGGTACGTATGAGTATCAAATCAAAGTACCTACCTTTGTAGGCGACAACAAAGATTTTTTAAATCAATATGTAATAGAGTCTGTTGCCAAGTATCTAGATATAGAGAAATTAGAAGGAAATAAATCTATCCTTAATACAGAAACAATAAAATCATTTATTAAATATCATATAGACCAGGTGGGATTAGATAGTTATGACACTGATGTTGAACATTTAGAATTGTATAAGAAACTAGATATTGATACTATGTATACAAAAGACAATTTAATAGTTGTCGTTGAGAACCAAGAATCATACACTGGTGGTGCACACGGTACTTATTCTACTAATTATTCTGTGTTTGATTTAGAAAATAAGAAACTCTTAAAGGCATCCGATATATTTGAAATTAATAAGTTAACAGAAATTGCTTACGATTTTTTTCTAATAGAAAGAGGTCTATCTAAAAACCAAGTAGAAATAGATAAAGAAGGATATTGGTTTAATGACAACAAATTTCATTTGAATGACAACTTTTCAATAGATTCTAAGAACGTTACTTTCTTATATAATACTTATGAGATAACTTCTTATTCAGAAGGTCAAATTTTAGTAGAGATACCTTTGCGTAAATTAGAATCAACAATTAAAAAAGAATATAAATATATTATTAATAAAGAATAAGTGGGTTTATAATGTTTGATTTACTTCTAACAGACGAACAAAAAATGTTACAACAAATGGTACATGACTTCGCAGTCAATGAAATAGAGCCAGTAGCATCAGAAAACGAAAGAAATCATAGGTTTCCAAAAGAAATTATAGAAAAAGCTGGTGAATTAGGATTAATGGGTATAGCATATCCAGTTGAATATGGTGGTTCTGGAATGGACTATGTATCATATATGCTTGCAATAGAAGAAATATCTAGATACTGCGCATCAACTGGTGTTATTATATCAGCACATTCATCATTGACTTGTGATCCAATTTATAGGTTTGGTACAGAAGAGCAAAAGCAAAAGTATCTTCCTGATATGCTATTAGGTAAAAAGATAGGTGCTTTTTCATTAACTGAATCTGGGGCTGGTTCTGACGCTGGTGCCACTAAGACAACTGCTAAACTAGTAGGTGATAAATGGATACTGAATGGTTCTAAGATATTTGCAACGAACGGGGCAGAGGCAGACGTTTTCGTTTTATTAGCTTCTACAGAGCCAGAAAGTAAAACCCGTGGTGTTACTGCCTTTATAGTAGAAGCAGATACTCCAGGCTATAGTATTGGTAAAGTAGAGAAAAAATTAGGTATTCGCTCTTCATCAACTACAGAAATAATATTAGATAACGTTGAACTTCCAAAAGAAGCTATGTTAGGTAATCTGAATGAGGGTTTTAAATTGGCGATGATTACTCTTGATGGTGGTCGTTTAGGGATTGCTGCTCAAGCATTAGGTATCGCACGTGCTTCTTTCGAAGATGCACTTAAATACTCTAAAGAAAGAGAACAATTCGGTAAACCAATCAATAGTTTCCAAGCAATACAATGGATGATTGCTGACATGAGAGTTAGATATGAAGCTTCTTGGTTATTGACATGGAGAGCTTCTAAAATGAAAGACGCAGGAGAAGTTTACTCAACTTATGCAGCTATGGCTAAATTAGATGCCTCTGAAACGGCTATGTTCTGTGCTAATAAGGCAATACAAGTACACGGTGGATATGGATATACAGAGGATTTCAATGTTGAGCGATATTATCGTGATGCAAAAATCACTGAATTATATGAAGGTACAAGTGAAATACAAAGACTTGTTATCTCAAGACACTTTATTGTAAATAGCTAGAAATACATTGCGATTATTCTAAGCAGTAGTTATAGTCTAGCTACTGCTTTTTTTATACACACAATTGAAATAAATATATTTCGTCAAGTATTTTTTATAATAATATCTAATCAGGAATAAATGGATTTATTTGAGTTATTAAAAAATGAATCAGTTCAAATAATTGATGTAAGAACTGAAAACGAGTTTAGTGATGGACATGTCAACAATTCTCGTAACATACCTGTGGACCAAGTACCACTGTTTATAGAAGAATTCAACAATATGCCTAAACCTATCATTCTTTGCTGTGCTTCAGGTGCAAGAAGTGGAATGGCTACTGAGTATTTATCTAAGGCGGGAGTACAAAACGTCTATAATGGTGGTAGCTGGAAAAATATTGAACTTCAACAGTTAAGATAATGCGAAAATTAACTAAAATAGTGGCTTATACTATAGGAATTTTTTTCCTAGTATCAGGAATTGTTAACGAAAATATCCCAATGATTGTTATTTCAATTGGATATTTTGTATTTTCTTATTTCAATATGGGGTGTTTAAAACAAAATTGCTCTATAGACGACAGTAAGCTTTAACCAAATCAAGAATATAAATTCGGAATTAAAATGTATAATTATAGAAAATTATTGCTACTTGTAGCTTTATTGCCTTTCATGTTAGTAGCATGTACAAGCAATGATAAAACTGAAACAACTAATGGCCAAGTAATATCAGAAAGATTAGACGCTAAGTCTTTCCATGGAAAACTTTCTGAAACACCAAATGCTCAACTTGTAGATGTTCGAACTCCAGAAGAGTATAATTCAGGTCATATTGAATCTTCATTGAATCTGAATGTATATGATTCTAATTTTGATAAGGAAATATCAAAATTGGATAAAAGTAAACCGGTATTCCTTTATTGCCGTTCAGGTGGAAGAAGTTCTAGTGCAGCATCTAAACTTGTTGATATGGGATTCACTGAAATATATGATTTGCAAGGTGGAATAACAGCTTGGAATGCTAATGGCCTTAAATTATCTTTTAGTGGCTCCTCGAAACAAAAAGATTCTGATGGTCAAAGTGGTTCTTCTACAGAAGAGGGCTTAACAGGAATGGATGGTGATAAATACCTACAATTAATATCAAACAATGAAAAATTAGTATTAGTAGATTTTAATGCAGAATGGTGTGGCCCATGTAAAAAATTATCTCCAATACTAGACAAATTGGCAAAAGAATATAGTAGTAAAATAGAATTGGTCAAGATAGATGTAGATCATAATCCAATAATTGCTAAGCAATTAAGAATAGAAGGATTACCCACACTTAAAATGTATAAAAATGGTAAAGAAGTATGGAATTATCTTGGACTTACTGATGAAGAAAGTATAAAAGAAGTCATAAAAAGTAATTCTTAATTTTCACCACCTAATTATTTGAAAAGTACGTAAGAGTCTGGTAGGTTAACTATCAGCTCTTTCATCTTTTCGTCAATCTGTCTCTTCTTATCACTGATATGAATCATACTATCTAACGTATTATAGTTCTTGAAGTTTGATAGTGAAATGTTTTCAAGATTTTCAAAGTCTTTCGCTGATATTCTATTTACATATTCCTTACTTACATTAACACCATAGCTAAGTGTTTGGAAGTTAGTAGCTTTACTTGGTTCTGTATAGTTAGTTATCACACTTCTAACCATCTCAGGTAATGACCAAACTTCTGCCAAATTTGTTCCAACAATTGTATGATTTTCTTTGAATATATGATTCTCAGCTTCTATTTCAGAAATTTCCTCTAAATTCATCAACTCAATTGCCCTTACATAATCTAATGGCTCCATTTGTATCATTATCATTCGTCCAATGTCATGGAGTAAGCCAGATACAAATAAGCCATTTCTAGTACGGCTATCATAAAAATCAAGGAATACCTTTGACAGATTACCTACAAGAAACGAGTTGTAGAAGTATTTTTCTAATAGTGGGTAGATGTTCAGATTTCTACCGATAAATAGCTTAGAGTGTAGCGATACGCTAAATACGATATCACTAACTCTCTTCGTCCCTAAAATTTGTGTTGCTTGATTAAGGTCAACAATTTGTGTTCTTGCTTGGAAGATAGGGGAGTTAGCCATTTTTAAAACTTTCATCGAAATAACTGGATCAGATTCAACTAATCGAACAATCTCATTAACATCTACATCATCTTCCTGTAGTATCTCTAAAAGTCGAGATGCAATATCAGGTAATGATATAAAATTATCTTTCTGCATAAATTTATCAAATATTGTCATATTAGCTCCAACTAATCAATATCGTAAGTAAAATCATAATTTTCATTTTTATAAGCACTATCATTGTATAGATTAATGTTCAATTTAATCAAATCATCTTGATATAAATCTTGCATTAATGCATATTTTTCAATAAATACCTTCAAATCTCTATTTTCTAATGTTAATCCATGAAAAAATATCAGAGACATTTCATAAACACTAATTTGCGAAAAAAGAATACTAAGGAAAAAGTGCTTATCTTCTTCATTCGCTCTATCTATGAATAAAAGTAAATTAGTTATATTTCTAAAATAGTGACCAAGTTCGTATTTAAATTCTGTAAAAAAGCTAGTATAAGATGTTTCTATAACCCCTTTTAAGCTATCTTCATCAACTCCAGCATCACTTAAATGTTCTAAGTATTTTGAATAGAATCTTTTAAAAACATTATAAAACTCACCAAATGTATTTCTTCCCCTCACTTGTTGTTTTTGCATTTTACCAGTTTGCATATCTATGTCATTTGATTCAAACGTCAAAGTTTCAACTAAATCAATATGAAATCTTAATAAATGGAAAAAGGTCTCTTCTTGTTTCTGTTTCTGAAGCGTATCATTTTGTCTTTCTAATTCTTTACTTTGGAAAATCATAGCATCAGTTTGAGTAACTAAGATATCCTTTTGTTCCGTTAGTTCTTTTCTTTGATATACTAACGCACTATAAAATAGAAGAATACCAGCTAAAGACCAAAGAGATCCCACAAAACCACCAATAAATTCTCCAAACTCTCCTAATGAGAGCTCTACATTAAAGTAATGCTCACTATTAGCAAATGAAATTCCTAAAGATACTAGGATAACTAGCACCCCAATTACCATAAATAATACTGCAACTCTTTCCGAAATATGTCGATTTTTAAGCAAACTATCTCAACTTTATTATTGATTTATATTTATCGATTAACAAATAATGTGCCTGATTTGAATAAGGGCTAATATCAAAACAATTAAATGGCTCTAATAAAGTAGAATATATCTTTTGACCCATATAATTATAGAACTCTAACTGTATGCTTACAAGCGAATTATTATACAAAAGATTACCAATCAAGCTAATATCAGTTACTTTTTTTTTAACTGATGACTTTACTTCTTCAAAATAAAATAACGATGCATCAAAACCAGAAATTATTTTTTCTTCACTTGCAGTGAAAAAACCGTGATTATCATTATCCCAACAAATTGCTTCACCTTGTGGTTCATCGTTTAAAGAATAAATATATGTATCTATTCTAACAGGATCCCTAGAGAAAGTATTTGTTAAATGTTCTCTATCTAATCTTTCGAAATACCAGAGATTATTATAATCTTTTATCAAAATTTTATTTCCATCTTTTGAAATATCACCTGCTGTAACTCCTGTGTAACCTTCATCAGAGTTATTTCCAAATGGAAAATCTAATATAAATTCAGCAATCATACTCTGACCATTGAAATTCAAAGGTACATTATAAAGGCGAGCATTCTTCTCTCTTTTAGTAACTACAAATAAATTGTTACCATCTGGATCCACAAAAAAACATTCAGCATCACGTGGACCATCTTCATAGCTAAATTCCAAAGTGAATATATCACTTGATTTGATTTCTATCTCACTTGACAAAGCTGCTTTCTTGGGTTCAGGAATAAAATAAAGAAAACAACTTTTTCTGTTTGCATCATTGTCGCCAGTATCTGAAAGTATAATGTAAACCGTATTATTCAATACTATAATACCAATATCCTCTACATCAGAGTTGTCTTGTAATAAACTTTTTTTGAAATTAAGGATAGATTTACTTTTACCGTTTTTGCCAAAACCATATATTTCATTTGCACTCCCATCATTAATTGCCCAAATTATGTCGGGGTTTTCAATGCCCACTACCATACCAGAGTTTTCGTCAAGTTTTGTATATTCAATCGTACCTCTATTCTGACGTTCACTGAATTCACTTCCAAATAACATAGTTGTGAAGAATATAAAAATAATTATTAGATTTTTCATAAAATTATTTGATTTCTGACATTTAGTTTCATATAAAATAAAAAAAAGTAGCCCAAACGGACTACTTTTTATTACATTTCTAGAATTTAATAAGAATTACTACTTATTGAGGGCTTCAGCTCCACCTACAATCTCTAACATCTCAGTTGTAATTGCAGCTTGTCTTTCTTTATTATATTTCAAATTTAGCTCACTTACTAAATCATTTGCGTTAGTAGTAGCATTATCCATCGCCATCATTCTTGATGCATTTTCAGCTGCATTTGATTCTAACAAAGTTCTCCAAAGTGAAATATTCAATAATTTTGGAAGTAATTCATCCATTATTTCTTTTTCATTTGGTTCAAATATATATGAAACTCTTTTATTATTTGAATTTTCTTTTACTAAGCTCTTTTTAGGGTTTATAGGAAGTAATTGTTCCACTCTAACTTCTTGTCTGATAACGTTGATGAATTCATTATAAATTACATATACTTTATCAACTTCACCCTTAACAAACTTACTTTCGAAAGTTTTAATAATTCTCTGTGCACTAGAGAACTCTAAAGTTCCAAATATATCTTTAAAATTATCGGTAACGTCCAGATTTGTTTTACTAAACTTAGATACCGTTTTATAACCTACAGATATTAACTGAATGTTTGCTGAAGGATAATTAATTTTAATATCTTCTTTGATAAAAGTATTTACCATTTTGAAGATATTTGCATTGAAACTACCGCAAAGTCCTTTATCAGAACCAACTATAACTAGTGCAATATTTTTAACTTCTCTTTCAGTTAATAATGGATTTTGGTAATCATCACCAATACCAGCAATTACATTACCTAGTATCTCTTGCATTTTAAGAACATAAGGTCTAGCCGATTCAATAGCTCTCTGTCCCCTTTTTAACTTAGCAGCAGAAACCATTTTCATTGCTTGAGTTATCTTAGCAGTATTTTTTACACCACCTATTCTTCTTTTTAACTCTCTTAAATTTGCCATAGTAATTTCAAATTATAAATATTTATTTTTCTTTTTTAAATAATTCTGAACATAATCTTTTACTGAATCTTCTAAAGATGTGAAAGGAGTTACAAATCCAGCCTCTCTGAACTTACTCATATTTGCTTGAGTGAAGTTTTGGTATTGTTTAGACAATTGAGAAGGCATTTCAATATACTCTATATGAGTATCTTTTTCCATTGCTTTGAATACATTTGTAACTAGTTTATTCCAACTATTTGCCTCACCTGTACCCAAATTATAAATACCGGTTAACTCCTTATCGAATGCTTCCAACATAACTTCACATATATCTTTTACATAAATGAAATCACGTTTCTGATCACCATCTTTTATATTCTTATCATTAGATTCAAATAATTTAACTTTGCCTGAACTTCGAATTTGTTGGTATGATTTGTAAACCATACTTGTCATACTCTCTTTATGATATTCATTCGGCCCAAAAACATTGAAAAATTTAAAACCAGTGAATACTGAATCAAGTCCCATTCTAACAAGCCATCTATCAAAAAGATATTTAGAAAATCCGTATCCGTTAAGAGGGGAGAGGGCATTGAATTCGTTATCATCAAATCCATTTTCTCCCATTCCATAAGTAGCTGCACTACTAGCGTAGATAAACTTAACATCGTTCTCAATAGCAAAACTAGCTAAATCTTTACTAAAGTTATAATTATTATCATAAAGATAATCCATATCTTCTTCAGTAGTAGAACTACAAGCGCCAAGATGAAATATTGCTTCTATTAAATTTGATTCTTCAATTTCATTAATGAAATTAATAAAATCATACTTAGGAATATAATCTATAAAGTTTTTTCCAACTAAGTTCTTCCATTTATCAGATGTATCCAAATTGTCAACAATTAGAATATCATCTCTACCACGGTCGTTCAAGTATTTAAGTAGGCAGGATCCAATGAATCCTGCACCACCTGTAATAACTATCATTTTTAGTTTATTGTTCTTTTGAAAGATTCAATAAACTTAGCGATTAAGCTATCTAATTCAGATTTAATATCATCAGTTAGAGCTTTTTCTTTTCTTATTTTGAGTAAGAAGTCTGAATGCTGAGTTTCTAATAATTCTAAAAATTCATTTTCATATCTTTTCAAAAATTCTAATGGAATATCATCTAACATACCAGATGTAGCTGAATAAATCAGTGCAATTTGTTTGTCAATTGGTAAAGGCTTATACTGACCTTGTTTCATTATCTCAGTTAGTACAGCACCTCTTCTCAATTGTTGTTGAGTAGATTTATCTAAATCGGAACCAAATTTAGCAAAAGCTTCTAGAGCTCTAAATTGAGCTAATTCAAGTTTTAATGGACCTGATACTTTTTTCATGGCTTTAATTTGAGCAGCACCACCTACACGCGATACAGAAATACCAATATTCAAAGCAGGTCTAACACCAGCATTAAATAAATTTGGCTCTAAGTATATCTGACCATCTGTAATAGAAATTACGTTTGTCGGGATATAAGCAGATACGTCACCAGCTTGAGTTTCGATTACTGGAAGCGCTGTTAGTGATCCGCCGCCTTCAGCGTCAGATAGCTTTGCAGCTCTTTCTAATAATCTCGAGTGAAGGTAGAATACATCACCAGGATATGCTTCACGTCCCGGAGGTCTTCTTAGTAGCAATGATACTTGTCTATAAGCCGCAGCTTGTTTAGACAAATCATCATAAATAATTAATGCATGTTTACCATTATCTCTGAAAAACTCACCCATAGATGCACCGCAATAAGGCGCAATAAATTGTAGGGGAGCAGGGTCAGAAGCATTCGCAGCAACAATAATAGTATATTCCATTGCACCATTTTTCTCTAAAATTGCAACTACGTTTGCAACAGTTGAGCCTTTTTGACCAATAGCAACATAAATACAGAAAACAGGATCTATTCCAAGTGCTTTGGCTTCTTCTGAATGTGTGTATTTTTGATTAATAATAGTATCAATGGCAAGAGCTGTCTTACCAGTTTGTCTATCACCGATTATAAGCTCTCTTTGACCTCTACCAATTGGAATCAATGCATCAATTGCTTTGACACCAGTTTGTAATGGTTCAGTTACTGGTTGTCTTTTCATAACACCAGGTGCTTTTCTTTCAATTGGGAAGTTTTGAGGAGTTTTGATATCTCCTTTACCATCGATTGCTAAACCAAGAGGGTTCACTACTCTTCCAAGTAATTCATTACCGACAGGAACTGAAGCGATTTTCTTAGTTCTCTTAACAGTATCACCTTCTTTTACTAATCTATCATCACCGAATAGTACTACTCCGACATTATCTTCTTCTAGGTTTAATACCATACCCATTACGCCATTCGGGAACTCTACAAGCTCCGATGCCATAACGTGATTAAGACCATACACACGAGCAACACCGTCACCTACTTGTAACACTGTTCCTGTTTCGTATAGATCCGCTTCATTTTCGAATCCTGATAATTGGCGGCGTAATATCGCTGATATTTCTTCTGGTTTTACGTTTGCCATTTAATTAACCTTAATATTTATTTTTTGAATTTCTTTATTATCCAGCTAGAGCTATTCTTAGCTTATCTAGTTGGTTTTGGACACTTGCATCAAATACCCAATCACTAATCTTAATTTTTAAGCCACCTTTAATAGATGGGTCAACTTTAAATTCTGAAAGAATAGTCTTTTTAGTCCATTCCGTTAACTTTGATATTATTTGTGATTTAGCATCTTCGTCCAATTCTACTGCCGAATAGATGATAACAGGAAGTCTGTTATTAGCTTCGTTATATATTAGTTCGTATTGATAAGCTATATCATCTAATAAGTTCTCTCTAGATTTTTCAGTTAATAACTTTATAAATCTATAAGTTGTATCTGATATACTATCTTCAAATACTTCCTTGAAAATATCATACTTCTTTTTGCTAGAAACAACAGGGCTTTCTACTAGATTGCCTAGTTCTTTCGAATCTGCTATTGTTTTCAAAATCAAAGTGAAATCTGAAAGAACAGTATCCTGTAAGTTACTTTCTTTGGCTAAACCATATATTGCTTTTGCATATCTGGAAGATACTTTTTTCTCATGCATTGTTTTATACTTTATTAGTTCTTAGGTAATTTTTCTATTTGTTCCTTAGCCAACTTTAGATGGCTGTCTTTATCTAGTTTTACTTCCAAGATTTTTTCAGTAGCTGTAACAACTAAATCAGCAACTTCATTTCTAAGTTCACTTATAGCGTCATTTTTGCTTCTTTCAATTTCTCTTTTAGCCTCTTCGATTTTTTGATTTTTGCTCTTTTCAGCTTCTTCGTTTGCTTTCTGGATATTTTGTTCAGCTAAGTTTTTAGCAGTTGATAATATCTCAGAAACTTCTTTTTGAGCATTGTCTAATTTTTCTTGACTTTCAGCTAATAATTTTTGTGCTTTTTCATTCAAAGCATTTGCTTCATCTATTGCATTCTTGATACCTTCTTCTCTGCTTTGAAGTGATTTTTTCATTGCAGGGAAAGCAAACTTAGAAAGAATAAATAGCAAAATACTAAAGTTAATTAGTGACCAGAAAATTAATCCCGGATTGACATTCATTATATCTTGCATCTAAACACCTAGTTTTAAATTCTTTTTCATTAAAAAATAGAACTCCCAATAGTAGGGAGTTCCAATATCATTATTAAGCAATTGCCATCAACAAACAGATAACCAAAGCAAAGAATGCAACACCCTCAATAAGTGCCGCTGCAATGATCATAGTTGTTCTAAGATCGCCAGCTGCTTCAGGTTGACGACCAGCAGCTTCTAAAGCTGATGCTGCTAAACGACCAATACCTAAGCCTGCACCAAGTACAGATATACCTGCACCGATTCCTGCACCGAATAATCCTAATCCTTCCATTTAATGACCTCTAAAATATATTTGAATGAAAAATAAAAATTTGTTTCTAATTTAATAATCTTAATGAGCGTGTTCTTGATCATGACTATGTTCACCAATTGCTAATCCAACAAATATAGCTGTTAGCATAGTGAAAATATATGCTTGTAAGAAAGCAACAAGCAATTCTAGTAAATTAATAAATGTAGCAAACCCAACTATTGCTGGTGCTACGAAGAAAGATTGAAATACAAATAGTAAACCCATTAATGAGAATAGTACTGTATGTCCTGCTACCATATTTGCAAATAGTCTTATAGTAAGAGAGAAAGGCTTTATAAACATTGAAGCTATTTCTATAGGTATCATCAAAGGCGCTAACCAAACAGGAGCTCCACCTAATAAGTGATGAAACCATGCACCAATCCCTGATTCTCTAATAGCTGTATAATTTATTACTAAAAAAGCTGTAATAGCCAATGCAGCTGTTACACCAATAGTACCAGTTGCCGTGTGTCCACCTGGTAGTAAACCTATTAAATTTAATACAAGTATAAACATGAACAATGCCAAGAAATAAGGTAGTAACCTTACGCCTGCATTTCCAGCAATATTAGGCTGAACTATATCATCTCTAACAAAGACTATTATTGATTCAAAGAAATTATGAACACCACTAGGGGCTTTTTCACCAGATTTTTTTGCTTTTTTAGAGACTGTAAAAAATAGAATTACTAATAATATCATTGCCATCCATTGGAAAGCTACCATATTAGTAATAGATAAATTCATATCGGGGGCTTGATGATCAGTAGCTCTAACTACGTGATGATGTTCCATTACATAATCACCAGAAGCTTCCATACTAGATCTGTTTCCATAAAAATGGAATTGACCTTCATCATAAAGTATCACTGGTAAAATATCTGCGTGAAGAGGACCAAAACTAAATTCTTCGTGATCACCAAGGTCATTAAGAATCTGAGTTACAGGGCTTTCTTCCTTATGAGCAGTTTCTTCTGTTCCATGAGCTGATGTATCAACTTCGGTAATTAATTCTTTTTCTAAGTGTTCTGTATTCTCAGTAGCTGACATTTATTCTGCCTTGTTGTTATTTTCAGTTGCAAAATTACTAAATCTTTTTTGTTTTGTTGAGATAAATAACCTCAATTATCAAAAAAAATAAATATGAAATCATAAAACTAAGTAATAGTGGAACTTTGTCCATCTCTATTACAAACATAAAAACTATTAGTCCTAATAAAAGAAGTCCAAATTTTATCATTACTGATGTCCAATAGAACATACTAAAATCTGACCATTCTTCTTTTCTTAGACTAAGCTTTGTAGAAAATATTGAAAAAAGAAATCCAAATAGACTTAATGCTATTCCTATAGTTATAGAGATTAACATCTATTCCTTCGGAGTTACTTTCTTCTTCTTTAAAACTACTTTAAAGAACTTATAAAATGCTACTACTATACCAAATAAAGATAAGATTAGCATCCACATTGGTTTAGTATCATACTTGCCATCTAACCAATAGCCTAATAAAGCAAATAATCCTATTGTGATTGCGAAATCAAGACCTAAAGTCATATAAGGTGACAGCTCTTTAATTATATTTGCTCTATTTTGCTTATCTTTATTCATAATAAGAACTTATAAATGCATTTTAAATAGCTTCAAAATTAGCTACTTTTATCTCAAGTTCAAAATAAATAGCTAAATAAATTATAAACATATACTACTACTTTATAAGCCGTATTTATTAAGATAATTCAATATCTTGTCTGTATATATATTCTTAACTGCTCCATACCACTTATCTGGAGGTACTATCATCAAAGTACCGTAAGAAGGTGCATCAATAGCATCAGTATTAGTTGTTGCTATTTGTGATTCTTCTTCAGGTCTATAAGAATTGTCAATGTCATGGACTATGAATGTGCAAGGTACTTCATAATACTTTTTTTCATCTATTGTTGTCAAACCAATTAGAGATATTGGTAATTTAACTCTTATATTATATCCATTTTCAGTTAATGTTGACGATGCATTGATAGTTTGGCTAGCTTCTTTGACTTCTGCTTTATCTTTGTCTGAAGTTCTTAACTGTACATAAGGCATCTTTTCAAAGAAATCACCTGGATATATAGCAATATTGAAGTAGCCATCTAATTTATCTTCAGATAATTCAATTTTTCTATTTAGAAAATAATACACTTTATCTGTTTCTAAAGGTTTACTGTCAATCCAGATATCAACATAGTCACCAACGCAGTCGTCGCAATCTGGGCTTACAACTTTATCATCTACTATATCAATAGAAAAGTAAACAAACTCACTGTCATATGAGGAACTAATTTTAAATGAAGCATCTTCTGCTCCCTTCCAATCAAAAGCACCTTTACTAACATATTTTACTTCATTATTATATATCTTATTTGAATAACCGTCATATATAATTTTTCCCCGAGGGTAAGAGGGTAGAGTTACAAAATCAATTTTATAGTCTATATCACTAGATGAAGTTTTCATATATTTTTCATTATTCCTCAAAGTGACATAATTTCTATAGCTTTCCTTGGTAAATTTACCGTCTTTTTCAGTATTAAACTCATCTACTTTAATTAGATTTCCATTTTGAAAAGAATATCCCCAAATGGTCCAATTGAATTGCTTATGCTTTTGAGTGATATAACATATATTATCTCTGACTACTACCCCTATTTCAAGCGGTATTTCAAAGAATTCATATTTGAAACTCGCGACTTCCTTCAAATATCCCTCTATATCAGCATACATAAATGCTCTTATGATTTTTCCTTTGTCACTTTTGTAACGAACAGAAAAAGCTACATCATAATAACCATCGCCAGTGAAATCTCCTACATCCCAACCCCAAATTTGATATCCACCTTCAGGTGGTAATGCACTTTCCAAATCGGCAATTAGTTTATTGTCAAAATATTTTTGAATTTTATTTGCGAATTGGTCAAATGTCATTCCTTGACTATAAGTAAGAATAGGCGAAAGGAAAATTAATACTAAAATGATTCTTTTCATGCTGTTTTTTTGAGATAGATTTATTTTATGAATAAATTTTTGAATATAATTTTGTGTGGCTTGATTTTAATCTTGCACCGTGCTGACTGACTACTTTACTCGCAGCAAGAGAAGCTAAATTACCAGCTTTCTCAATCGAACCGCCATATACTAAGCCATAGAAGAAACCACCAGCATACATATCTCCAGCCCCAGTACTATCTACAGGTTTCGCTTTGTAAGATGGTATCTCGTATTGTTCCCCTTCCCAAGATATAATCGAACCATTAGCACTTTTAGTAAATGCAATGTTTTTGAAAGATTTTTCAAGTGAGCTTAAAGCTTTCTCTGGATTATTAGCTCCAGTAAATGCCATACCTTCAGTTTCATTACAGAAAATCAAATCAGATAATAATGCTATTTCATTCAGTCTGTCTTTGAATAAATCAATTATGAATTTATCTGAAAAAGTTAAAGCTATTTTGGTATCATACTTTTTTGCTACATGGCAAGCATGTAATACTGCTTCGTATCCAATATCATCAGTTAATTTGTAACCTTCTATATATAACCATTCTGATCTTTTAATAAGATCATCAGATACGAAATCCTTTTTGTAATTCTGAGTTGCACCTAATGAAGTTAACATTGTGCGTTCTGAATCAGGTGTAATGAGGACTAGACATCTACCAGTATGATCATCATCGTCAATAGGAGCGTCTAATATAATACCCAAATCTTGAAATTCATCCACATAGAAAACACCATCTTCATCTTCACCAATCATTGTCTTATAAGCTGCCTTACCACCGAAACTAGAAAAAGCAATTATCGTGTTCGCTGCAGAACCTCCACTCGAAACGTACTTAGTTCTATTACCCATCATTTTTAGAACAGTCTCTTGTACATCATCGACTACTAAAGTCATTGTACCTTTTTCTAATCCTAAATCGCTTATCTCTTTTTCGGTAACTTCGAATTGCATGTCAACAAGTGCATTACCTATTCCACATAGTTTTATATCTTTGTTCATCATTTTATTTTCCTCTTTTATAGCTTTCTATTCCTAATTCAATTAATTTTTCACATAAATTGTCGAATTCTATACCATAACTTTTTGCAGCCATAGGGAAGAGCGATAATTCTGTGAATCCGGGTATCGTATTAACTTCTAGACAAAATATCTGACCTTCAGGTGTCACTCTCAAATCTACACGGCAATAGTCACTTATACCACAAGCAGCGGCTGCATCCAATGAAATACTTTGTGAAAATGCAAATACATGATCTTCTAGTTCTGCTGGGCAAATATACTCTGTTTTACCTTTTGTATATTTATGTATAAAATCATAATATCCTTCATCGGGCTTAATTTCAATCACTGGAAGTGCTTCGTGGTCTAATATTGCAACAGTAATCTCTTTACCAGGTATATAAGTCTCTAGAAGTATCTCATGTGAAAATTCAGAAGCTAGTTTGATTGCTTCTGACAAATCATCTAAATTACCATCTTGTATAACAGTAACACCTACAGCCGAACCTTGATTGATTGGTTTTACTACGATTGCTCTTCCTAGTTCACGTCTAATAGACTCGAGCAAATCCAAATCACCTATACTATCCTTATCTACAACAGACCAAGGTGGGGTAGGAACACCAGCTTGTGCAAATAGCATTTTACTAGTCATTTTATCCATAGATAGGGAAGAGGATTTGACTCCAGAGCCAGTATATGGTATGCCTCTCAATTCAAGAAGTGATTGTACAAGTCCATCTTCGCCATTTTCACCATGGAGTAATAAAAATACACAATCAACACCATCAAATATATCGGAATTGATACAATTAATTAATTCACGTCTGTCGTATTTGCTTAGCTCTTCTATGCCAATAGGGGAGTTACTGATTTCTAAAGAATTAATATCGAATACACCTTTAACTCCTTGGGCAGGATCAACGGCAAGTACTTCATGACCTTTTCTGATTAATGCATTATATATTGCTTTCCCACCAAATAGGGAGATGTTTCTTTCGGGAGAGATGCCCCCCATAACTACTGCTATTTTCATTTTCAACTATATTAAATTAATTATATAACTTTAGATTACAAAATTAGTAAAGCTAATGACCATTTCTATAATTAGTTGAAAATTTATGTGATTGTAGTTGGACTTTGATGAGTTATTCTTTCATTAATTTATTGGTTATTTTCTGATTGTTGGTAAGAGTTAGCTCTATTATATAGGTGCCTGTTGGATAAGATTTGAGATTTATATTCATTTGACCCGAATAGTTACCGTGCTTATTCTCTACTATATTGCCTTTTATATCACTGATAGCATAGCCGATAGCTTGCTTGCCTTGTAGGTCAATAGTAAGTTGATTGCTTGCCGGATTAGGATATATACTAACTAGGTCATTTTCGTTCGTTTCTACACTCGTTGTTGTTTCGTTGAATTTGATTAAACCAATGTCATTTCCAATCGTGGCAATCCAAATATTATTATATTTATCTATAACAAATGAGTTTAAAATAAAAAATTCATATTCAGGTAGTTGTTCTTGTATATTATACTCTTTCCATTCTTTATGATTATATTTAAGCAATGTACTGCCTTTTGGAAGTGGATTACGTACTAAAGCCCAAATATTATTACTACTATCAATTTGGATATCATAAATGCTTTTTACAAATTCGAAAACAGCAGTATTTGTATTATCAAAAACTTCATAATTGTTATTTTCAGCATTTAGTTTAAACAAACTTCTGGAGTAATCACTAAACCAAATGAAGTTATCTTTATCTTCAACTAACGAAGGGACTTCACTATACTCATATTTTTCACCTAAATCTATTTTTCCAACACCCTGCTTATATAAGCCATACCCGTCGTGTATTGCACCAAACCAAATCTCGCCATTATTTCTATAAAGAATATCGTTTATAAATTGAACATTATCTAATTTAGTCAAGCTATTATTTTGAAAACTATATAAATTATTTCTATCTGAAAATAAGAGATAATTATGATTAATAACTTCTAAAGTCATTGCATTTTTATTTTCTATATAAAGTTCCCAATTAGAAGTAGTACCTTTGTAAATACGGTTTATTTTTCCGTTTGAAAAATAAAATATTGAATCTAATACACTAATATATGGCAATTCAACACCTTGTTTAAAAGCTTCATTATCAAGATAAAACCACTCTCCATTTTTCAAAATCGAAATTCCTTCATTAGTGCTCAAGTAAATATGTCCATCAGTATTAACATCTAATGAGTTAATACTATTAGATAAAATACCTGAATTATCAGTATTAAAAAATTCCCAAGATTGAGAATAAGTAGCAGTGAATGTCGAAATAGATATTATTATAAAAATTAATAGCTTTTTCATTGGTGACCTGTAAAGTTTGTTTTAAACCGATAGCACAAATATAATTATAATAATCATAATATACATATTGATATAGTTTATTTAAAATTAGTTTAAAGAATGTGTAAAATTCAATGCTATTTTTAAATAAATTTTCTGTAGTTTTGATTTTAATGAATGCACCAAGGAAATATTTCCTATTACCCGAATGATATCCAACCTAATAAGTGGATGCCTTTCGGGTTTTTTTTTAAAAACTAAAAGCGTAACTAGATGAAAAACAATAAAAAAGCATTGATAATGTTAGAAAATGGCTACTACGAATATGGTAGAGCATTTGCTAGTGAAGGTACAAATTTCTCGGAGTTTGTTTTCAATACTTCTATGACTGGCTACGAAGAAATATTAACTGACCCATCTTATAAAGGTCAGACTGTACTTTTTACAAACCCTTTGATTGGTAACTACGGAATAACTAATGAAGATTTCCAATCTGAAAAAATTCAAGCTGAGGGAATTTTAATACGTGAGTACTCAAGAATAGCTAGTAATCATAGATCAAAAATAGACTTGGCTTCCTATCTCGAAAAAACTAATACTTTTGGTATAGATAGAATAGATACAAGAGCATTTACTAAAGTAATCAGACAATTTGGAGCAATGAAAGGTGGGATAACTACAGAAGTACTTGACCCAGAAGAATTTCTAAAACAAGTAAAAGCTTCTCATTCTATTTCAGATGTTGATTTATACAAACTAGTTATTTCTGATAAAGTCGAAGTATTTGAAGGAAATCCTTCAGTTAAAGAAAAAATAATAGCAATTGACTTTGGAATCAAAAACAATATAATAAAAGACTTACAATCTAAATTTAATAAAATATATCTTGTACCATTTGATGATAATTTTGAAGCAAATATTGCTGATTTAGACTATGATGGTGTTTTTCTATCAAATGGGCCAGGTGATCCAAGAATAGTAAAGGGTATAGATAAATTTATTAAACAATTTGCTGAAAATAATATTCCATTAATTGCAATTTGCTTTGGTCATCAATTAATTGGTCAAGCTTTCGGGTTGAAAACTATAAAGTTACCTTTTGGTCATCATGGTGGTAATCACCCTGTTAAGTATTTTGACAATGGCAGAGTATATATAACTGCTCAAAATCATAATTATGCGATATCAAATGAAAGTTTAGAGGCAGATGAGAATTGGGAAATGACTTGGGTGAATCTATACGATCATACCGTAGAAGGGATGAAGCACAAGCATCTACCTATTAACTGTATACAGTTCCACCCGGAAGCATCACCAGGACCGAGAGAAGCGAACGAAAAAGTATTTAAAGATTTTTATAAAACAGTAGCAAAACAGGATAAATAATGCCGATAAGAGAAGACATCAAAAGGATATTAGTAATAGGTGCAGGACCTATTGTTATTGGTCAAGCGGGAGAATTTGATTATTCAGGTTCGCAAGCTGTAAAAGCTTTGAAAAAATTGGGCTATTATGTAGTTGTTATCAATAGTAATCCTGCTACAGTGATGACTGACCCAGAAATAGCAAATAAAACTTATATAGAACCTATTACGAATGGAATAATAGAACAGATAATTCAAAGGGATAAAATTGATGCTATATTACCTACAGTTGGTGGTCAGACAGCACTCAATGCAGCTCTTGACTTAGAGAAAGAGGGTATATTAAAGAAATATAATATTGAGCTATTAGGCGTAAATATAAAATCTATAAATATAGCCGAGGGAAGAAGAGAGTTTAAACAAGCTATGGATGAGATAGGTTTGCTTTCACCTGAAGGTGAAATTATAAACACTTACGAAGATGCTATTGCTTTCGCAGAAAAGTTAGATTTCCCAATCATTGTAAGACCATCATACACCCTTGGTGGAACAGGTGGTGGTGTTGCAGAAAATATGGATGAGTTCAAAAGAATAGCAAGACAAGGACTAGATTTATCACCAATTAGTGAAATCCTAGTAGAGCGTTCATTAATAGGTTGGAAAGAATACGAATTTGAGGTTATGCGTGATATAGCTGATAATGTTGTAATCGTAGCATCTGTTGAGAATTTTGACCCTATGGGTGTACATACAGGAGATAGTATAACAGTTGCTCCTGCACAGACTTTGACAGATGAAGAATATCAAACCTTAAGAGACTATTCGATAGCAATTATCAGAAAAGTTGGAGTTGCAACAGGTGGTTCTAATATACAATTCGGTGTTAATCCTGCTAATGGTGAAGTAAGAGTAATAGAAATGAATCCTAGAGTTTCTAGGAGCTCAGCTTTAGTTTCTAAAGCTACTGGATACCCTATAGCTAAAATAGCAGCTCAGTTAGCTGTAGGACTTACATTAGATGAGATTGATAACGAGATTACAAAAACTACTCCTGTATCATTTGAGCCATCATTAGATTATATAATTGTAAAAATACCAAGATGGGATTTCGAAAAGTTTAAAGTTCCTTCTAATTTGACAACACAGATGAAATCTGTAGGTGAAGTAATGTCAATTGGTTCTAACTTTAGAGAGGCTTTCCAAAAAGCATTCCGTTCTTTAGAAATAGGTGCTGATGGTTTAGATTATAAAGAATTAGAGAAATATGATGATGAGTATCTAATAAATAAATTAGTAGTACCAACCCCAATGAGACCTTTCTTTATAAAGGAGGCTTACAAGAGAGGAATGTCATTGGAAGAAATACATAAGCATACAAATATTGACCCTTGGTTTTTAGATAATATACTTGAGATTGTTGAAGTTGAGAAAGAAATATCAGAAAATAATTTCGATGAATTAGATTCTGATACTTTGAAAAGCTATAAACTACATGGTTTTTCAGATTCTCAAATCGGAAGACTATTAAATAAAGATACTGAAGTAATTAGAGCTAAACGTAAAGAATTAAAAGTATTACCTACATATAAAAAAGTAGATACTTGTGCAGCCGAATTTGAAGCACATACACCTTATTATTACTCAACATACATGAAAGAAAATGAGAGTTTTTCAGCAGATAGAAAGAAAATCATAGTATTAGGTGGAGGTCCATTCAGAATTGGTCAGGGAATTGAATTTGATTATTGTGCTTCTCAAGCATCTATGATATTGAAGGATATGGGCATAGAAACTATTATGATTAATTGTAATCCTGAAACGGTTTCTACCGATTATGATACTTCTGATAAATTATATTTTGAGCCAGTCTTTTTAGAAGATGTGATGAATATAATCGATCTAGAAAAGCCAGATGGAGTGATACTACAGTTAGGTGGGCAAACCCCATTAAAACTTTCTAAGGCACTTGAGGATGCAGGAGTCAAGATACTTGGTACAAGCCAAAGTAACATTGATAGGGCAGAGGATAGAGGCCGTTTTATTGAAATGTTAGACGAACTACAAATAGCATATCCGGCTGGTGGAACAGCTAACTCAATAGAGGAAGCTACAAAAATTGCTCTTAATATCGGCTTCCCTGTAATTGTTAGACCATCGTATGTTCTCGGTGGAAGAGGTATGGCAGTTGTATATGATGAGGTTGATTTACAACATTTCATAATAGAAGCTGCAAAAGTCAACGAAGATCACCCAGTTTTAATAGATAAATTCTTAGAACATGCTTTCGAAGTGGATGTCGATGCATTAGGTGATGGTAAATCGGGTGTGATTGCAGGTATTATGCAACATATAGAAGAAGCTGGAGTACACTCTGGCGATAGTTCTTCTGTTTTACCTACTTACTTAGTTGAACCACATATTGTTGATAAGATAAGATTCGCAACATATAAAATCATTGAAAAATTAGAAATAATTGGATTCATTAATATCCAATTTGCAGTTTATAGAGATAATGTATTCGTTATCGAGGTAAATCCTAGAGCATCTAGAACAGTTCCATTCGTATCAAAATCAAATGGCATAGCACTTACTAAAGTTGCTGTTAAATTAATGCTTGGTGAGAAAATAAGTGACATAAAGATGCCAAACCCTGGATTTATGGGACACTATACTGTAAAATGTCCTGTATTCTCATTCAGTAAATTCCCCGGTGTAGATACTGTCCTTGGACCAGAAATGCGTTCAACCGGTGAAGTTATGGGAATAAGCGAATTCTTTGGTGAAGCTTATGTCAAATCTCAATTAGCTGCAGGGAATCATTTACCTAAATCGGGAAATGTATTTATATCAGTTAATGATTTTGACAAGCAAGAAGTATTACCAGTAGCTAGAAGGTTAATAGAATTAGATTATGAGCTATGGGCTACTTTGGGGACTCATTCAGCTTTACAAGTTGCTGGAATAAAATCAAATCTAATTCCAAAAATTGGTGCTGGTAACCCGAATGTAATAGAGAAAATACAAAGTGGTGATATAAACTTAATTATCAATACTCCTTTGGGTCGTAAAGCTTATCAAGATGATTTATCTATTAGAGAAGCAGCTCTTCAGAAGAAAATACTATGTATTACAACTATCCCTGCAGCTAAGGCAGCAGTTGATGGTATGGATTGGTTACAAAAAAATCAAATAACTATTTTTGGACCTATTTTAAATCGTACTTGGTAAATGCAAAAGCATTTATTAAATTGATAAAATGAAAAATACTGAATCAAATGGTTTAATTTTAATTGTAGATGATAACGTCATGAATACTCAGCAAATCAAAGATATGCTGGATATTCATGGCTTTCATTCTATTACTGCCGAATCGGCATCTGAAGGACTGGAAATTGTCAGAACTATCAAGCCTGAATTAATATTACTTGATATAGTAATGCCAGAAATCAATGGTTTCTCTTTCTGCGAAACAGTTAAGAGCAACCAACAATATAGCGACATTCCTATTATATTTATGACTGCTCAAACTAAGTCTGACACAATTGATAGAGCTTATAAAGCTGGTGCAAATGACTTTATCAAAAAGCCAGTGAAACCAAATGAGCTTGCGTCAAGAATAAAAATTCAGATGCGTAATGCTATCGAAGAAAGGCTCAGAAAACAAGAGATTGATGATATGCGAAAGCAATTGATCACACTCAGAGAAGAGCTTCACAAAGCAAAGAATGGGAACAATCCTGAAAAATAAATGATTATCAAAGCTAATAAGCATCATTTACCTCAAATACTTGATTTGAATTCTAAGATAATTGAGTATATGACTTCCCGAGGATTCTCACATTGGAGTGAACGTTATCCAACAGAAGCTATTTATAGAAGAGATATTATACGTGATTCACAATATGTATATCTAATTGACGATATTGTGAGAGGTATTGTATCTTATGATATCCAACATCATGAATATTTTGATACTATTGATTGGAACTCTAAAAATAAATCCGCCTATTTTGTCCATAGACTTGCTGTTGACCCAAAGTTTCAAGGTCTTGGAATCGCTAATAAATTAATGGAATTCTCTGAGATTAATGCAAAGAATGACGGAATAGACTCTATTCGTCTAGGTGCGTTCAAAGGATACAGTGAGGTAGTAGGATTTTATAAAAAACGAGGGTACGAGGTTAAAGGAGAGATACTATTCGATGTAAGTGATACTTCATTTTATGGTATGGAAAAATCTCTCAGACATTAATCAAACTAAAAGAATTATAAGAAAATCTACTCTCGTTGTGAAAAGAAAAATAATTCTCAAAGAAATACACTATTTTCTTTAAAGTATTAATGTTAATATCCGATTCTAAGTTTCCATTTGCTATATCTTTTATTATCTTTAATTCTTCTATTCTAAACTTTAACCTTCTTTCAGCTCTAATATTATTGTCCAAATAGATTTTACAATTACTAATATCAAGAAATACTTCATTATCATCTGAGTAGTCTATTATACCACTATTATCCCATCTGAGGTGTATTGCGTGGCCGATAGAACTGGCTAATTCAATTTGTGAGTAAATGAACATAGAAGGGTTGAAAATGTTCTCTGAGCAGCTTATATCTATTAAGCGCTCTATGGTCGAATAAAACTGTTCATCGGGATTATCATCTTTTTCCAATTTGAATATTGATTCACTCATCATCAAACAAAGAATTTTATCAACAAAAGGCAATTTGTCTATAAAACTCTTCCTTATTAGCTCTGCGCTGGTTAAATTGTGCATCTCTCTGTTGGACTTTTTATAATACTTTAGTTCAACTTCAGAGCATAGTTCTAACGATGACCCAAATTTGCTTTTTGCTCTCAAAGCACCTTTAGCTACTAATGTTTGTTTGCCGTATTCTTTGCTATATGCGTAAATAATTTTACTAGACTCTAAGTAATTAATAGTGCGTAGGATAATAGCATTTGTGGAAACATTCATCAAGAAAATATAAAAATAATTTAAAAATTGTTTTGCAAGTTAACGAAAAGTCCTTAAGTTTGTAACTGAAATTATTCCTGAATAGCTCAGCTGGTTAGAGCATCTGACTGTTAATCAGAGGGTCCGGGGTTCAAGTCCCTGTTCAGGAGCAATTAACGATAAAGCCGATTACATTAAAGTGTAGTCGGCTTTTTTCGTTTTATTATCACTCATTTCCCTTCTCCTTATTATTATTCACATCTTACAAGATGTAGCTTATTACTTCGTAATTACTTAAATCGTAATCATAATTTGCATCTCATCATGAAAGAAAAAGAAATATGGACTATCGGACATTCCAATCACTCCCTCGTGGAGCTCTTCTGCACTTTCAAATAGAAAGTTCACTCCCTAGCGAAACATTCTCGCTCCCTCAAATATCTTTTTTCTGAGCATTCTAAGATAAAACCAAATATTTAATTAAATAATTTCACATATTGTCCCTCTCTTTTAGCAACAGCAAAAACACGAAGTACTAACTTATTAGCTACAGCGTTGAGTACAGTGAGTT